>Ga0256846_1000030_pt1 | contig 59617 bp, 45 predicted proteins | sample TevniametaG_FD_189098 | JGI IMG/M metagenome (GOLD analysis project Ga0256846, IMG submission 189098) | Tube worm associated microbial communities from hydrothermal vent at the East Pacific Rise, Pacific Ocean - Tevnia | ecosystem: Host-associated > Annelida > Integument > Unclassified ...
ATACGCCAATATCAGAAGACAGCAATACCAAAGCTGTCTTCGACAGTACTGTTGTTGCCGTATCGGAAGCAGACACTATGCTCCGCCGTTATTATAGAGCTGTCAGTTTGGATAACGGAGATACGCAGATTGAGGAGCAACTGTTTACAAATGTGCGGGCAGGTATTCGGATTGACGATATTATGTTCGATATATCATTGCCCGAAGGATATGCTTACAAAAGTCCCACACCTGCCGGTAAACGTCCCGAGTTACTGCCTCTCGGAAGTATTGCTCCCAAATGGGTACTTGCCGATGAAAAGGATAAGGAATATCGTTTGAGTGATTATGCGGGGAAAGTGGTTGTTATGGACTTTTGGGGAACTTGGTGCAAATGGTGCCTTAAAGCAATGCCTATGATTCAGAAAGTTCATAAATACTATAATAATGAGGTGATTATACTCGGAATTAGCTGCCAAGAACCGCACAATGCCGCTCCGAAAAAGTTTATGGACGACAAAGGATTTACTTATCAACTCTTGGTACAGGGCGATGAAGTAGCCAAACACTACAAAGTCAAGGGATTTCCTACCTTATATGTTATTGGTAAAGATGGCAAAATTGCCTGGTACTTTGTCGGCTACTCCGATAATTTAGATGCAGAACTGAAAAAAATAATTGAAAAGGAATTGGCAAAATAAGTTAATTAGTATCCAGCCCTTGGTTTAGCAATTCGGCGCGCTCGGCGATTTGTAAGTTTTCGATTACATTAGCCAAGTTGCCTTCGATAATTTCCCTTAATGTATAATTCTTTGCATCGCCTTCGAGCCTATGGTCTGTAACCCTATTCTGCGGGTAGTTATAAGTTCGTATTTTTTCAGACCTGTCGCCGGAGCGTACCATCGAGCGTCTTGATGACGAAATCTCATCTTGTTGGCGTTTCAGTTCCATTTCGTAGAGCCGAGAACGAAGTACTTTCATAGCCTTTTCGCGATTTTTGAGCTGCGAGCGTTCATCTTGGCAGGATACAACCGTATTAGTTGGTAAATGCACAATCCTAACGGCAGTTTCAACTTTATTGACATTTTGCCCACCCTTGCCACCGGCACGGAAAATATCTATACGTAAATCCTCATCTTTAATATCAATATCCACATCTTCGGCTTCGGGCAATACGGCAACAGTTGCCGCCGAAGTATGCAAACGTCCGCTGGCTTCCGTTTCCGGTACTCGTTGCACTCTGTGTACACCGCTTTCAAATTTCATTTTCCCGAAGGCATCTTCCCCGGAGAGTGAAAAAACTATTTCCTTAAATCCACCGCGTTCACTTTCGTTGAACTCAATAACATCAATTTTGTAATTTTGTTGCTCTGCATATTTCTGGTACATACGGAATAAATCACCCACAAAAATACCGGCTTCATCTCCACCGGTTCCTGCCCGCATTTCTACAATACAATTCTTGGAATCGTTCGGGTCTTTTGGAATAAGCAGTATTTTAAGTTCCTCTTCCATTTTTACTTTTTCCTCGTTCAGTACTTCCAAATCCTCGTAAATCATATTACGTAAATCGGACTCGGTAGCACTATCCTTTATCATCTCGTGATTTTCCTCAATTTGATTGCATACCTTAATATATGCCTGCGCCGCATCGGCAAGTGGTGTAATTTGTTTATATTCACGGGACAATCGAGTGAAGCGTTTCATATTACTACTGACATCGGGATTGCTTAGCTCTTCATTAAGTTTGTTGTATTTTTCTAATATGGATTCTAACTTCTTCTTCATTTTACCTTTTCTATTTATTTGAAAAATATTAGACGAAGCAAGGGAGAAATTAATCAATCAATGTGAAATATTTTTTATCATTAAACTAAAATAAGTCTGTTTATTCCGAATTTTTTATTATATTTAAAATTCTGTTAAATAAATAAATATGTAAACGTATGAAAAAATCACAACAATTGAAATTGTTATTAGCATTTGCAATATTTCTATTAGCACTTCCGAATATTTCGTCTGCCGCCGAAAAGACAAAATATGATTTTGTGGAAGCAATGAAATTTCACGTTATCAAACGCTCCGACCTGTCAAAAGATGGCAAATGGGTCGCTTATTACACTGCTCCCGACAGAGGCGACAACAAGGGGTATGTGAAATCTGTAGTTAATGACTCCACTTATGAAGTTAATTGCGGGGTTAATCCTAAATTTAATAACAACTCCACTTGGGTTGGATTTATCGTAAAACCAGAAGCACTGAAAAAACTTAACGCCAAAAAAGACAAACCGAAGAATTCGTTGGCTCTTATTCATCTGGAAAACGGAAAGAGAACGAATTTCGAGAAAGTAAAGAGTTTTACTTTTTCAGATGATTCACGCTGGGCGGCTATACTGCAATACCCCGGCAAGGATAATAAGAAAATCGGAAGTTCCGATTTGATATTAAGAGATTTGGACAACGAAACTCAACTAATATTAAACAATGTTGCGGATTTCGCTTTCGATTCGCTTTCCAATTACTTCGCTTACATTGTAAACGAACCCGACAAAAAGGATAATGGTGTTTACCTTATCCATCTAAAAGGTTCTTTCGCTTTGCCAATGAAAATAGAAGGTGAAGAAAATGGCGAATATTCATCCTTGGAATGGAGCAGTAAAACAGACGAACTTGCATATATATCCTGCTCCGAGAGTAGCACTGCCGCAGACAGCTGTTCGCTAATGATTTGGCAAAGTAATAATGATACACTGATTACGGCTGTACCTGTGGACGGCGCCCCCGAGGGTTGGTTTATTCCTAAAAAAAATAGGCTCGCTTGGACAGAAGACCAAAAGCGTGTATTCTTCGGTTTCAAGCCTTTTTCCGATACAATTCCCAAAAAGGAAAAAGTAAAATTTAATGACTCAAATTATTATGATATTAAGACAATTCGTAAAAAAATTGATGTGGATATTTGGCACTGGAAGGACGGACGCGTAAAAACAAATGAACGTATTTGGTGGGAATCCAACAAGAATAGAACATTTACAGCCGTATATTTTACAGACAGTAAGAACTATGTACAGCTTTCCGATTTGTCCTGCCCCGATGTGGACTATGTGGATAATCCGTCTTTTACTATTGGGCATGACGAAACACCATATTTAAAACTAATGACTTGGGAAGGATTTTTCTATGATGTTTATGCTATCAATGTAAAATTCGGTACTAAAAAACTTATAGCAAAAAAAGTAGCCGAGCCTGCTCGAATTTCCCCGCAGGGTAAATTTATTGCTTACTTCCAATATCCCCATTGGTATTTATATGATACCGAAAAAGATACTGCGGTTAATTTAACAGCAAGAATAGAAACACCTTTTTATAATGAAGACAATGACGTTCCCGCAAAGCCCGAGAGTTACGGTGTTGCCGGTTGGTTGGAAAATGACAACGGCGTTATTATTAATGACAAATATGATATTTGGGTTTTCTATGCTAACGGCGGATTTATGAACCAGACTGCACGCGAGGGACGCGACAATAAAATAATCTTTCGTATGCGTAATCTTGACAGAAAGAAGAGAGCATTCAATAAAAGCGATAATGTATTTATGAGCGGCTTTTCTGAAAAAACTAAGAAAACAGGCATATTTGCTCTTTCCTTTGAGACTATTGGACCCGAACTAATTAAATTCGATGATATGAAATACAGACTTTTGCGGCAGTCGGAAGATAAGCAAACGGTTATGTATTCTGCCGAAAGTTTTGATGTTGTTCCCGACATTTGGGTTGCAGATTCATCTGCAAGGAACGAAAAGAAAATTACAGATTTGAATGTACAACTTAATAAGTACAATTGGGGCAAAGCAGAACTTATTCATTGGAACAATTTCGAGGGCGAAAAGATGGACGGCATTCTCTACAAGCCGCACAACTACGACCCGAACAAACGTTATCCCGTACTAATTTGGTTCTATGAGCGTTTTTCGCAGCGACTATTCGATTTCAACAGACCATACTTGGGGCATCGTCCTTGCTATCAGATATATAATGATGAGGACTATATCGTATTCCTGCCCGATGTCAAGTTCAAGGTCGGTTATCCGGGCTATTCTTCGGTAAGTTGTATTGTATCGGGTGTCAGAAACTTAATTGATAAAGGTATTGCCGATTCCTCCGCCATCGGAATAACCGGACATTCTTGGAGCGGTTATCAAGCGGCGTTCCTCGTTACACAGACTGATATATTTGCTGCCGCCGTTGCCGGTGCGCCCGTCAGCAATATGACAAGTGCATACAGCGGTATTCGTCTCGGAAGCGGTCTTGCCCGTCAGTTCCAATACGAAATGGGACAAAGCAGAATTGGCGGTAATCTTTGGGATTCACTTGATGCTTATCTACGTAATTCGCCTGTTATGCAAGCACAGAAAACAAACACGCCGCTTATGATAATGTTCGGCAATAGAGACTGGGCTGTTCCGTGGCAACAGGGCGAAGAGCTTTATCTTGCTTGGCGACGGTTAAACAAGAATTGTATATTCTTAGAATATTTCGATGAACCGCACTGGCCCGAAAAGTTCTTCAATCGCTTGGATTATGCAATCAAAATGAAAGATTTCTTCGATACATACTGCCTGAAAAAACCCGCACCCGAATGGATATTAAAGGGTAAGCGTTATAAAGGTACAAGAAAAGGCGATTAACTCGCAAAGAATTAAAAAAAGAGGCTGCCCGATAAGGAACAGCCTCTTTTTTTAATTGCCGTCGAACATCTGAAACTACTAATACATTGCCGAAAAGATGTTATTCAATCACATTTTATATTTATCTTTACATCATCAAAGATATTCCATACCCTATGTTCAAATGATTTTGGAGATAAATAACATAAGATAATTTGCATATTAGTTTTATGACAGAAATATTCCTTGACCTTGATGTTTAAAATAATATAATCATTTGTAAAAAAGGCATCATAAAGTCGCATTTTTCCGGTAAAGCCATCTTTAGTTTGTACAAATAGAGATAGAGTTTTATCCAAATGATGCAAATTACCAGTATCAGCTTGATTTGTACTATCTACATCAACAAGCCCGTCATAGTATCTGTTAAATGATTCGGTAAGTTTCTTTTCGGTCAAAGGTGAATCATTTTCAATATACCACGCAAAAGAGTAAGTCCAAAATTCTTGACTTGTTGAGTCAGACCAACCGGGAGCAAAACGCAGGTCTTCAAATCCTACAAAATCAATTTCAGGAGCGAATTTCATAGGAAAAGGAATTATTTCTTTCAACCAATTATCCGGTGTGTTCAATACACTTCCTTTTTCTTGACTAAAAATCATCAAACTACAAATTGTAAAAACAAATAAAAATAATAGGTTTTTCTTCATTTTTCTATTCCTTGTATTATTAATTAATTGTGAACAGTGGGCATTTTAAACGGTTTGTTTTTCCAAATACATTCGAGCAATGCTTAAATATATTACTGCTAACCAACCTCCACACTATGCAGCGCCTGCACTATGCCGGATACATTATTAGTCGCAATGATATTTGCAACTATAAATTAATACTTCATTCTCGCGAACTTGATAAACAAGCCTGTGTTCTCTGTCAATTCGTCGAGACCAAAAACCGGCTAAGTCATATTTCAACGGCTCTGGATTACCAATTCCTTGATGCGGTGTTCGTTGAATGTCTCTTATCAACTGATTAATCCTATTTAGTATCTTTTTATCTTCTTTCTGCCACGAAAGATAGTCTTCCCACGAATTTCTTGAAAAAGTAATTTTCATCATTCTTCAATTAAGTCATTTGTTACCGTATCCCCGTTCTTCATCTGTTGAATAGATTCATAAAGTCTGTCGGCATTTGCTTTTGAACTTAACAAGTGGACTGTTTCCATAATTGAATTGTATTCATCTAGTGAAATCATAACAGCACCTTTGCCTGTTTTTCTTTTTATGATTAATGTCTCATTATTATTCTCAACGCTATCAAGAAATTTTTTCAATGCAGTCCTAAATTCCGTAAAATTTGCAGCAATCATTATATTTTTCCACTTATAAGTTATTAAACAAGTACTAATATAAGTACCTTATTCAATATTTCCAAATATTAAGTAGCAATATTAAAAAAACTAACAATGATATATAAGGAAAATGTCGTTTTATTGCTTCTACTTTTCAATACACAATGTCGTTTATTTACATTTACAATCGCTCAGTTTAACCACTAGTCGCCCAATGCTATATATCCATTGTTATTCATTTGATATTTTTCATTCTATGTCATTTACAAATTTTTCAATTTTCTTAAATATTGTCATAATTTCTTTACTTTATTGTTTCCTAATAATGCCAAACATATACTTATACGGAACTAATGAATAAATACTTATTTATTAGTTTAAGTTTCATATATATATCTAATTTACAAGATATTAGCAATATATACAAATGAAAAAGGATAGTTCTGTTAGCTGTTAGTGAATAAAGAAGAGGCTGTCCCTTATTGAACAGCCTCTTGAATATCAAACTCTCTCAATTTATTTTGCAATTACCATAGTTTTGGAAGCATTGAAGATGCCGGCTTTTATCGTATAGAAGTATGTTCCCGATTCGAGATTCATTCCGTTAATCTCAACTTTGTATTTACCCGGCGGAAAAGTACGTGAACCGTCAAGAGCAACAAATCTCAGTTTGCCGTTCATATCATAAATATTCAAGACGACCGGTGCATATTCATTTATAGCAAATTCAATAGTAGTTTCATCATTCCAAGGGTTTGGCGTATTCTGTTTAAGAGCGGTCTTGACATTTGAAAATTTCAAATATGTAATTCTACATTTACCGGTAACCTGAACTTTCGCGGAACTGCCAATCGGAATAATATCAAGGAATAAGATAGAATCAGAATCAAAGCCGTAGGCATTGACAGATAATGATGAAAGAAGCGAATCCGGAATCGCTGTTACAAATCGTAGATTTGCTAAAACACCTTGACGTAGCGAATCTATATCAGCATAGTGCAGAGTGATTTTGCCGGGGGAATAATCATATTTAAAATTACCACCGAGCAAATTATCTACATCTACTAATTTCAAAGGATATGGATTATACTTGAATGAAATATCAAAACGTAACGCCTCCAACCAATGTACCGCACCGCGAATATCGGCGGAGAAATCTCTATTAACATAAACGGGGATTATCAAAGTATCACCTATTACAGTCTGCACAGTATCTGATATTGAGAAATTTGAGGAGATGTCCGTAATTACTTCAAACGGTGGAGCAAAACCTGTTCCCGTTATTGTCGTTGTATCGTAAACAAAACAGGGATTAGAACTTTCCGCAATAAATGTACTATCCAGATTATGTTTTTTACGTGGACAATATTTCAACACAATAGCCATTGTATCACCTATATTCAAAACCGTATTTATCGGTGGCATAGCACTTTCAATAACTGTATATTGGGGCAATTGAATTAAATTATTGACAGCAGTAGGTACATCACCCGTATTTACAACTAAGATAGTATCTATTTTGCAATCAAGAACTTGTACGCTGTCAAATGCAATTGTATTTAAAATTTGTATTTCCGGTTTTTGAATAACTACAGTAGCAATATCCCCACCGGCGATTAGTTCATACAAAATAACATCTTCCGTATCAAAGAAAATGCTATCCACGCTAATAGTCAGAGTATCCCGAGCAAGTAATTTCGGACGGAATTTAGCAATAAATAAGGGCTTAACGGAATCTACATGACATAGATTCTTTGCTTTTATTTTTTTGCTGCTATTATCAAAATCAAGTTGCCTTATACCGGGTACAAATGTTTCACAAGGTGCATCTAAATATGGCGATGTTATCCCTACCATCTCTAATTTTGTCGTATCATAGAACATCAGACAATCAATGTCAATAACTTTTGCCGGAATTTCACGTGATGAATACACGGGAATATCAACGGTTTCGCAATTAATAACATTAAATGTATCCGGTCTTGTTTTTATATTATCAAAATTCAAGCTAAGCCCATAAGCAGGAGCAAAGCCCGTACTTTGAAGAAATACGGTTGTATCTTTGAAATAGCATGGATTGCTGAAATGAAGCACCATCTTAGCCGAGTATGTTCTTACTGCTCTCGATTTAAAATCAAGCTTGATTGCAAGGTAATTAGTAGAATCAACCGTTATCGGTAACTTCCTACCCAAACTATCGCTTGCATAGAATACTTTATCATTAGGCATAAATGAAATTGAGTCTAAAGTAATTTCATCACGTACAGGATTTACATCAAAGTCCGGTATGTAAATATAATCGTATTGCGTTACCGAAAACGTATCTACACGTGTTGGCGGGAAAAGTACGGTATCGGGTGTCGGTTGAAAAACAAGCGAACGCTTGCCCGCAAGGAATGTAGCATATTCACGCTTCCACCCCGAGCCGCTACCCTTTACGTGTATCTTGGCACCCATATCAACAAATTCCCTTTGTGCCGGAGTGCGTGGACAGAACTTAATCTTGACAGTATCAAAACTATTTTTAGGTATTTTGTATGGCGTTGTACCGTTCGGCGAATAATATGATGTCCAAGTGAAAAATTCGGGAAATCCGTTATCTACATTCGCACTATCAATCCAAACACTGTCTATATTCATTTCAAATACTTGCGACTGATTAAGCAGAGCCATCTCTCTCACTATGCAATCACAGGGTCGGGCATAACCGAAACTAATTACTTTTAATGGTATTTCGAGCGGAACAATTATACCCTCACCATAGACCTTACCTATTCCCTTAACGGGACATGGAGCGGCGGAATATACGATAACATTACCATTGTACTCGCCGGGTGCAGTGGGTGTAAAGTCTAAAATAACCATAATGGAATCGCTATTATTTAGCGTTCTATCAATTATGCGAGAAGGATAAATAAGAGTAAACCCATTAGGAATGTCTATAGAATCAATGTGAATTTGGAAAGGTGATATATTTTCAATCAAAAGTGTATCACGTTTGACGTCTCCCACCTCAATTGTACCGTACTTTCTGATTTCCGTAACAAATATTTTTGGAATCACAGAAGTACCGAATAGTTTTGCATTCCATTTTTCGCCCTCGGAAGTTTTGAAATTTAAATATGCACGGTCGGCATGTTCGTTCAATACATCATTCGGTGTATATCTGAAAACAAATTGTTTGCTACCATTAACAGGTAAAATGACGAATTCCGGTAATGTAGCCGGTTCAACGAGTGTATATCTACCTCCCGGGTCATTGAATGAAAATTGGGATAATGCCTGAGTGGAGTTAGATATATTTCTTATTTCCAATGTATCCAGTTGCGAGCTACAACCGACAACATTTCTTGTTTCCATTACCATTGGTATAAAATCAAGTCTCTTAACATCACCTTTGCCTTTCAATACCATACAACCGGAAGCACCGCATTTAGTCTCATAGTAACAAAGTTCATCGGTAAAATCGGCATCGGACAGAGGCATAAATGTAACCGGAATCGTTGCTGTACGCCCGGGTAGAATTGTTGCACTTTTCCTACCCCTAAGGAAAAACACTTCGCCTTTCCGCAGATAAAAACGCACGTGCAAAGTATCGGTACCGTTATTTTTAACAATTGCATTTTGTACCGCCCAACGTCCAACAGTTACATTCCCAAAATCAAGCGTATGGAAATTAAAGGACATATCAGTCTTTAATCCTCTACCCGTAACATACACTTTTCGCTCAATTGTACATTCATTCGTTCGGACAATAAATATAATCGAATCACGGAAAAACCCCTGACTCAATGGTAGAAAACGGAAATAATTCGGTCGGTAGCCCCATTTTGGATTTAATCTAAACGGAAACTTCAATCGTTTTCCAATAAAATTTTTGGGCATAATAATTGTATCGACATATATAGGTGTACTCATTTGATTTTGCCAATTGTATTGCACACCCGGCGATGCAACATTTATACAGAAGTTTCCAAAATCAATTCTTCCCAATCTCTTTCTACTTCTCGTTAGTGCAAGAGCTTCAAATGCCGCACCTCGCAGCGTAATTGTAGCCCTCGGATTGCAAATATCATCGGAAATTATTGTTATTTTAGTATTATATACTTTTGTAACATCACCCCGCCAAAATCTAACAGTAACTTTTTCGCATTCACCTCGTTTAATTTTAAAAGGTAAGGGTTTAGATATAATTTGATATGTTCCCGAATAGCCCGTTCTTATTGATTTAATTGTTACATCACGGGGAGTACCGAATTTTCCGGTATTATTGCATATAGTAAAAGTTGAATCAATATAAGGAGTATCTTTGCAACCGGCAACCACAGTATCGAAATCAATTATATTTCTTGAGAAATCAAGTTCAGTTAGTCTTGTAAGTTTAATCGGAACTATTATGTAGCCACCGCAGTAATTGCCTGACAAATAGATTATTAGTCTGGAATTAATATTTCCCACAAAATTTGTTTTTAAAGTAAGTGTAAATTTAGCAGGTTGGTTTGGAATAAGCGGTAATCGCCTTGGACTGATTTTATAGCTTGATTTCAAATCGTCTCGCATATACATTGCCGCTGTTCCACCACATATTGAGGTATCGGTTAGGGTTATCGTCCATTGTTTCAGTGTATCACAAACAAGCGTATCAGTGATTTTCACTATATCTGAAAAAAATTCTCTTTTAATTTTCCTGCCGCCCCACTTGCAATAGGCACCGCTGCGTGCCTGTCCGTGATTTCCAAAGTTCGAGGCATCGCATATATGATAATTATTCGGTTTCTGATTGAATCTAAAATGTAATATTAAATCTTTAATATTATAACTATACCATTTGTTCATATTGCAATGTGCTTCTAAAGGTGTAAATACCTTTCTCCATATTCTAACTTCGTCTATTCTGCCTTTCATTGTTCTATTTTGTTTACTGTTCGAGAGGGCATTACTACTACCTATTTGTAGCGGAAGATTGTCCTGTGGACGGCGAAGTCTTGATAGGGGATAGAGAGCATTTCTGGCGGAATCCTTCATAGCACCATTTACATACAGATAAGCTGTTTGCTTTGAGCCGTCAAATACAGCGGTGATATAAGTCCATTTTTTGTAGATATTTCCTACATAGGCAACAGCCCTTGTATTATCAAACTGCTTTAAATTGGTATTTCTGCCATTCAATTCAAAGACAAGTGAATCTTGCGGAGTAATGTAAATCACCCAAGAATCATTTACATCTTCGCCCGGTCCCCAAATTCCGGCAACATATTTGGTAGTACCTGCTTGGCGTTCGGCGTAAATCCACATTTCCACAGTCATTGAATCCCTGATGGAGCGGATTGATTTGCTCATTGGTACATCTACATACTGCGCCCCCTTGCCTGATGTCTTAGTAATGTATAAAGCATTGCTTGTACAAGACCTGATTGAGTCGCATTCTTGATAGGCATTAGCATCTATCGCACCGAATATCATAAAGTATAATATTACAAGAGAAGATATTGTTCTGTTGAAGTAGTATGAATATTTCATAGGCATTTTTCAATGAATGTGGCAAAAATAAGTCACACAATTTAAGACGCAATTGTCTTAATAATAGTGAAAATACAATACTATTACGCAAAAAAGAGAAATCCCTCTTCTTCGATAGTAACAATAAATCGAAAAAAATGTTACAAAATTATTGAGATAAAGAAGGATAGACTTCTGCTATCCTTCTTTATCAATATCTTCTTTAGTGGACTCGGCAACTTCGTCTGCAGGTTTTGTGTCTGCATTATCTTCATTCTCTTTCGAGTCCCCGTTAATTTTCATTGTCCTGAGAGCATTTAATTTCTTCAAATTAATCGGCGGCAATTCGTCCCCGTTAATAATCATATCCAATTCTTCGCCTTCAAGGGTTTCGCGTTCCAAAAGTATTTTACTTGTTTTATGTAAAATATCAATATGCTCTTTTAAAATATTCTCGGCATTATCATAGGCATTCAAAAGAATAACACGAACCTCGGAATCTATCTCCTGTGCAGTCAATTCGCTATGGTCGCGTGGTTGCGTCATTTCTTTGCCGAGAAAAACTTCCTCTTGACGATTTGCAAATGTAACGGGACCGAGCTTCTCACTCATACCCCAGTCGCAAACCATTTTCTTTGCCAGATTTGTAGCACGTTCCAAATCATTGGAAGCACCTGTGGATAAATGGTTAAATATAATCTTTTCAGCCGCACGCCCACCCATCAACATAGTAAGCTGTGCTTCGAGATATTTCTTTGATAATGAGTGATGGTCTTCTTTGGGCAAATAAGAAGTTATACCCAAAGCTCGTCCGCGAGGAATAATCGTTACCTTATGAACGGGGTCGGCTATCGGTGTATATTTGCCGATTAGTGCGTGTCCCATTTCGTGATATGCAGTGATTTCTTTTTCTTTCTCAGGGATAACCATACTCTTACGCTCTACTCCCATCATTACTTTGTCCTTTGCCATCTCGAAATCGTACATAGTAATAGTATCACTATCACGGCGAGCCGCAAGGAGAGCCGCTTCATTGCAAATATTGGCTATATCGGCACCCGAAAAACCCGGTGTTCCCTTTGCCAGCACCTGTAAATCCACATCATCGGAAATCGGTAATTTATTCGTATGTACCTTAAATATTCCTGCACGTCCTTTAATATCAGGTCTATCAACTACAATCTGTCTGTCAAAACGTCCGGGACGCAATAAAGCAGGGTCTAAAACATCAGGGCGATTGGTTGCCGCAATAATAATTGCCGTATTGCTCTGGTCAAAGCCGTCCATTTCGACAAGTAACTGGTTCAAGGTTTGCTCTCTTTCGTCATGACCACCACCGAGACCGGCTCCGCGATGTCTTCCGACTGCATCTATTTCGTCAATAAAAACAATACAAGGTGCATTTTTCTTAGCATTTTCAAATAAATCCCGCACACGGCTGGCTCCAACACCTACGAACATTTCGACAAAATCTGCACCCGAGATAGAATAAAAAGGTACATTAGCTTCACCGGCAATGGCACGCGCTAATAATGTCTTGCCTGTACCCGGAGGTCCCAAAAGCAAAACTCCGCGAGGAATACGTCCGCCTAATTTTTGGAATTTGGCAGGCTCTTTTAAAAAATCTATTATTTCTTCCAATTCTTCTTTTGCTTCATCACATCCGGCTACGTCTTGGAAAGTTACTTTCTTTTGACTATCCGACATAAGTTTGGCTCGGGATTTACCGAAAGAGAATATCCCACCCTTACCACCGCCGGCGCCACCCTGCATTCTTCGCAAGAAAAACACATATATTGCAATAATCATTATCCAAGGCAGAATGGAAAGAATAGCACCCCACCAAGCATCATCGGCTTCTTCATAAGTAAAATATATTCCTTGTGCCGTCCAAGTTTCTTCGGTTTTGGAATCAACTACACCCAGCTTTGTTGTGAAATATCTTATATTTCTCGGTTTGCCGTCAATCCTCACCGTTTCGGCATTTTTTAATTGACCGCGAAATTCATAATCATTCAGTTGTGATTTTGATATTATTGCAGATTTTATTTTTCCTTCATTCAAGAACTGGCGATACTTTGTATATGATATAGGCCATTCGGCTCTTTGGGGACCTTGTACAAACATATATACCATTACAATACCACCAAAAAGAATAATCCAAATCAAAATATTTCTTAGTATTTTCATCTGAGGATTGTCCCCGCCACCTGAATTGAATTGATTCTTAAAATCAAATGGATTGTTCGGTTTGTTATCCTTTTTATTATCGTTGCTCATAAATTTCCAAATTTGTTCTAATTCAAATTCAAAAGACGTATTTAATAATAGTTAAATTGCTTGTAATATAAATATAAAAAAGAACCGCTCCGAAGAAGCGGTTCTTTGTAATTTTCAGTATCTACTTTATGGTAGCACAGGTATTTTTACATATTGTATTCGGGTGCCTATTCGGGCTTTTAGGAGATAAATACCTGACGGAACACGATTGCCATCCTGTTTTTGCAGATTCCAAACAAATTCCTGTGTACCGCCGGAAAGATATTCGTCTGCAATATTTGCAATAGTATTTCCATTTATATCAATAATTTCCACTTGTACATATTGAGCATTTGCTAAGGATATACTAATATTTGTAAATTCCGTTGAAGGCAATGGGCTACATTTTAGTAAAACTTGTTCACCCAATGTTTCTATATCGGTTGTAATAAGACTTTTTATAATTCCCCTGCCTTCATTCAGGAATGTTCCGCTTGGGCTTGTTGTTTTAATTATCGTCCTAACGGAATAATGTACCTCACCTTCAAATAATAGTTTATCAATAAATTTCGTATCTGTGAGCGGTTTAGTGTTTAATTTTACATAAGGTCCATTAAAACCTGTTGTAGATTTATACACATTGTACCCTATTATATCTTTTCCAAGTGCTTTCTGCCAAGTTAATTCAACAGGTTTACCTGCCGGCTGATGAACAGATAAACTTCGTATGCTCGGGATATTTCCCATAAACATTTTGAGTGTAGGGTCACCAAGTAATTCCTGATGAACCTGTCTAATACCAACTGTATAAATAATTCCGTTGGGATATTTTTTAAGATAAAGATAATTGGAGCGATACAAAATATTATTATTAATTGTAAGTAATGCCGAAAATCCAATCGGAAATCCCATACCCATGTGCTGATAGAACCATTGCGGTCTGCCCGACCAAGAGCAAGTGAGAATCGAAGGAGCTGATGCAATAGCGGCTCGAAGAAAATTATTCTTGGAATCCCAGTCCCCGAAATACGAACCGAAAAGCATTGTAAATACTCCCTGCAATTGCTTGGAAGCAAAATTCTTTGTATTGCCAACGCCACCTGCTGAAGTATAACTTCCACCGCCCGTACCATAAGCCCAAATATGATTTTCGATTTCGAGTGATGTCATAAAATCAGCTACCTTAACATTTTCAATTCCAACGAGTGGGGCGGTTCGCCAGCCTGATGTGGAAAATCCTTCAATCATTCCTTTAAAGTTATCATCAATAATTGATTTGTTTTGAACTGCTATATCGCCTATTCTATATCTGTGATTTTTAATGAAATAATTCTTCAACAATTGCAATTCGCTCTGCGAAAATTCGGGCATATTGTAGAAATCAATTCGTCCCAAAGGATATTTAAGAGCGAAACCTAAGCTTGATTGGTCAAATTTCCCATCACCCGGTACATTTTTATTTTCATTTCTTGATGCAGATGAATTGTTTACAGTATTATCCGACCAATGGGAGTTGGTTGCATCTGAATAAAAAACATCGGCGGGCCAAGCACCTATATGATTCGAATGTCCATCGGGATTCATATTGCCTGAATACGGTACCGGAACCCTGCCAACCAGAAATATGGACATATTATCACTTGCTTCTTGAAGAATTATTTTTTTCACTGCGGTAACAGAATTCTTATCAAAAGTTTCGGCACGTGGAACTTTTTTAATAACGACAAACCAACCTTCACTTACCAAATCTTCGGTAAATTGTTGCAACTCATTTGTTAATCCATCATACATCGTTTTATCAACCAAGACGAGCAATTTCCCTGCTGACGGAATTATTGCATTAATACCGGAAACAATATAACCATAAGCAAAGTATTTGGTTTTTTCACCTTTAATTGTACCTTTGCAATAGGCATAAATCATATATTCGTAAATTTTGCCGACAGTAACATTCTTATCCTCGAATGTTGTTGTATTGGAATCCAGATTAGACGCAATCGGAGACCATTGTGTTTCATTCAATCCCTTTCTTTGTATTCGGTAATCCATTACTCCCTTATGCTTTTCCCATTTCAAGATTATTTTTGGTGTCGGACTTTCGCTCACCTCCGCTTCGCAGAGAATAGCCTCATCTCTATTCGTCATTTTCGGATATTCCTGTGCGAATACATTTATTGAAAATGACATTAGAATAATAACAAATAAAACACTGTTTAGTAACTTACGATACATAATCCCTCCTTTACATTTGCATACATAATAATCCTGTTTATTATCTTTAACTTAATTCATTATTAAGAATTTTCCAAAATATATTTTCTCTGCAATTTGTAATTTTATTAAATATATGCCTGTTTGAACTTCTAAATGATTTCTTGATAATTCAATTGTCAATTCATTATCTCCGGCATTGCATAACTTTTCAACCGATTGAAATATTGTTTTACCTTTAATGTTTAATAATGAATATCTTATCTTTTGAGGAACAGAAATGTGAAATCGAATATGTATGCGTTTCGATGCCGGATTTGGGAATATTTTAAACGGGGACTGTTCAATACTTTCGCTTATGTCCGCATACTTATCAATATCAATAAATACGCCCTGACTAAGATTATAGTAACTACCTGTAACAGCTATTTCTCTCTTAACCGAACGCAACATATAAGCAGAGGCGGTAAAAGGAGGAGTATTATCGGTAAATGACAGAGATTTTATTAAACTAGTATTGATTTTTTTATATTTCCCATTGCTACTGTCAGCACGGAATATCATATAACCGAGTATATCGTCTTCCGGTTTTTCCCATTCAAAGGAAACAGTCCGTTTACCTGAAATAATTGTATCACGTTTTTGTATAAAATTAACCGGCGGTGCAGTATATTTCATACGCAATGTCGGGTCGCCAAGCAATGTCATATATACTGCTCTGACACCTTTTTTTTGATTTGTCAGATATGTCATTTTATTATTTTGCGAAACTAAAACCGAATAGCCGATTGGCTCACCAAGTGCCATTTGATGAAAGAATACAAACGGTCTGCCCGCCATAATTGAAGTCAGGAACATTGGTTTGGAAGCAAGTGTTGCACGTAATACATTGTTCCTTGTGTCCCAATCACCAGCATAGGAACCGAGCAAGATAGTAAATACAGATTTATACGGATTCGAAGCAAGTTCTTCCGAATATACGGTATGATAAATATTATCATAGGCACCCATATTGCACCCATAAGACCAAAGAAAACTACTATCCTTCATTCCATAGCGATATGAAGAAATAGTATCAATATTTTTCGTGCCGAGCAGTGCGGCGAAATTTAGCCAAGCACAAGCGGCAATTGCTTCCTTCAAAAGATAATTACCAAATCCGTCATCAAGAACAGCACGCATACGCGGTTGGAATTTCCTATGGCGGAAATTATGATTTTTGTTCAAATATCGCCGAAGTAATTCTTTCTCACTTTCAGGGAAGAATGGAAGATTAAACATATCAATCCTACCAATACGCATTTTCGATTTGGAAATAACCGATTGGTCGAATTTACCGTCATAGGGGATATTCTTATTCTCCTTTCGAACCGGTTTGCGATTTAGTACATTAAAATCATTCCAATAATTTCTTGGTACACCGTAATAAACATCAGCCGCCCAAGCGCCCGAGTGGTCGGGACGATGTCCGTCCCAAGCAGTATTTCCCGAATATGGAACGGCAACTCTACCGAGCAACAGTAAACTTATTGTTTCATTCGGATTTTCTGCTTGTACTTTGTCAATTATAAGCTTTGTCCTGCTAATTGCAGGAGCATAAAACTTTTCTGTACGCTCTACATACTTAGTAATAACAAAATAACCATCTCCCGTCAGGTCAAGCTGAAACTGCTTAATTTCATTCTTTAATGAGTCTGCCATTGTTTCGTCAATTAACAGTAAAGCAATACCACGCTCATAAGGCATTTGTACATCATAGCCGGCATATACATAACCGTAGCCCGTATATGAAGCGTCCTTTATAGTCTTAATTATCCCATACTCATAAGCCTTAGATGTTTCGGGTGGTGTGTCTGTATATGTATTATTATTTGCATCTAATGTGTCGAGGAATTGCCAATTCTTCTCGTTTTTCAATTTTCTTGAAATAATATATTTTTCTGCATTTATATCTTTGTTATTCCATGTAAGCACAAATGATTTGCTCGCACCGGTCGAATCAATCCTAACACTTATGTCCACAATACGCTCATATCTTTCATTTGCAAGAAGCGAACCGGCAAACAAAAAAATGTTCAACAATGTGTATATATATAATTTCATTTCCAAATATTCTGTAAATTGATTTATATAAATTAAATAACTTTTTCCTACTCACAAAGTTTCATTCGGATAAATTTTATTATTTTTGTTATTGAATGAATTACACATACATTATATTAGTAGCATTTGCATTGGCATTAGATGCCTTTGCAGTTTCGCTTGCGGCGGCGGCATATTTTGGCAAAGTAACAAAGCGGCAGAAGTTTCGTTTGTCATTCCACTTCGGTTTGTTTCAGTTCTTTATGCCGGTTTTGGGTTGGCTTTTCGGTTCACAATTGGAGCATTACCTAAGGGATATAGCTCATTGGATTGCATTTGCTATACTTGCTATTATCGGTATTAAAATGTGTATTGATGCAATAAAAAATGATGAACAGAGAAAAGGGGACATCAGTAGAGGCTGGACTTTGATTTCTCTATCCTTTGCAACAAGTATTGATGCTCTTGCTGTGGGTTTCAGCTTCGGAGTTATTGATATGAATATCTGGATACCAAGTATTATCATAGGACTTGTCGCCTCTATTATGAGTTTGCTCGGGCTTAAGCTCGGGGAGATTTTATCCTTAAAATTCGGTTCGTATATGATATTTATAGGTGGGTGCATACTCATTCTTATCGGCTTGAATATTTTGCTTGAATACTTGGCTATATAAACAAACTAAGTAGCGATAACAACATTGATTTGTTGAAATTTATCGCCATTGAATAAGATGCTCTTGAAAACCAACTCCACCAGCAGGCAAAGCAAATATAATATTCATATCCCAAATGCTATAATTGGAATAACACGACTGAACCAAACTTTTGAAGATTTGTCAATATCTTTCACCGAGCAACAATTTGAAACTACTAATTATTCTCCAATTATTTTCACAAGAACACGTTTGCGTCTCATACCGTCAAATTCGCCATAAAAGACTTGCTCCCAAGGTCCTAAATCCAATTTGCCTTCGGTAATAGCAACAACTACTTCCCGACCCATTATTTGTCGTTTCAAATGAGCATCGGCATTATCCTCAAACCCATTATGACGATATTGCGAATGTGGCTTTTCCGGTGCCAATTTTTCCAGCCATATCTCATAATCATGGTGCAATCCTGATTCATCATCATTAATAAATACACTTGCCGTTATGTGCATAGCATTAACGAGAACAAGTCCTTCGCTTACACCGCTTTCCCTAACACACTGTTCCACATCAGGGGTAATATTAATAAATTCACGTCTGTTATGCGTCTGAAACCATAATTCTTTTTTGTAAGATTTCATTTTTCCCTCAATTAATAATAAATATTTAAACAAAATTATTTTTAATTACAACATCTTGCAAATAAAAACGATTATTAAAAATAAACAATATGGAAATAAAATGAAAATATTCTTTTTTATTATTGCGTTTTTGTTTACGGCAAACTTATCTTTTGCCGCCGATTGGGATATTATCCGACCTGATATTAATACGCATTATGTTTCGGAAGCCGACAGTACAATTCATACCATTGACATCAGAATACACAAGCAAGTTGAGGATAGCGACATCTATTACAACTACTATATGAATGAAGTAACGAATGGAACTTATGCTCGTCCTAACTGCGTAATTGAAAAGGGAGACGGTTGGCTTGGACGTAAGGTCATTTTTAGCCTTGGCGGAACCGAGTCATTTTCCAATAAACAAAGAAATATCATCACTTTCAATATAAAGGCGAAAGTCGGGGATAAATGGAAGATGATGAAATTGAAATACGGAAACTATCTCGAAGCACAAATTATTGAAAAGAAAGACACTCTACTTTTCGGTAATTTGAAAGACTCAGTAAGAATTATTAGTTTAACCGAAAAGAATAATTTGGACAAAAAAGTAAAATCCGATTTGAACAATTTGAAATTTGTTTTATCTAAACATTACGGTTTAACGGCTATGTACAATATGTTCTTTTTCCCGGATTCGATTATCACATACAATCTGCAAGGTGTCGAAGGTACAGCAGGTCTTGTCCCGATAAAATTCAAAGAAGTGTTTGATTTTGATATTGGTGATATATTCCATATTTACGAAGGCGATACAATTAATTATTTTTATAGAATTTATAGATGGAGGCGGATAAAGGTAATAGATAAAACTTTTATTGCCCAAACAAACACTTTTGATTACGAAGTGGAGAATCAGGTAATGCAAATAACCAGAACAAAGAATTCTCTTGATACCGTTTATAATGATAATTTGCTACATTTACGATACAAATTAGATGACTACACGGATTATTTGCCCGAACAATCTTATATCATCAAGAGATATAAGGACACTTTGCTCTCTTCCAATATTTTTTATGTCAAGAAATACGGCGGACGACAACTAATTCGTTTCGGAAGAAAATATCGAAAATTCAAATTACCTTGTTTTGTTAATCCGTCTCGCGCTTTCAGCAAATCTTCATATTTTATTCAAGGATGCGGCGATTTCTACGAAGAGAAAAATTATGGCAATCATAAATGGAAGCGTTTAGTGTATTACAAAAAGAAAGACAAAGAATGGGGGAAAAAACTAAATTTTGTTGTTGGCGTTAATGAACGTTCGGATATTAAGTCTTTACATCTCGTCAAGGAAATACTAAACGACAACGAAGCACTTACTATTGATGGTGCCGAGAGCGGGATATATAATCTTACAATATCAGACTTGACGGGCAGAATTGTGCGAAAAAGTGAAGTTTATTTCGATGAAGGATTGAACAAAATTCAAATTGACGGATTATCAAACGGCATATATTACGCAATATTTGTCAAAGGTAATTACACATATTTTGCTAAGTTCAATATTTTCAAATGAAAATAAATGTAAAATAAATTTTTTTTATTCGATTAATTAGTGTAAGTTATCTCTGTTGGAATTTCAAATTAGAAAAACCTCGGAATAACTTACATTATCATCCTCGTTTTTTTCTAATCTAAATTTTACAAATGCAGCAAGAGCTGCAAATTTTTATACCACATTTTTTGGAGTTTTTTTTGAATATTTACGTAGGCAATTTGCCGTTTTCCACATCGGAAGACGATTTGCGTGAGTTATTCACCGAGTTTGGTGAAGTGTTATCGGCAAAAGTTATTAAAGATCGCGATACCGGTAGGTCAAGAGGATTTGGCTTTATCGAAATGAGCGATAATTCAGCCAGAACAGCAATTTCCGAGTTAGACGGAACTGAATATGATGGAAATGATATTCGTGTCAATGAGTCAAAACCCAAAACACAGCGTTTTGGTGGAAACAGAAATAGAAATGACAGAGGCAGAGGCGGTTGGTAAACCTTTGGTTTGCTTTTAACTTAAAAAGAGAGGCTGTCCAAAACGGACAGCCTCTCTTTATATAAATATCTCATTTGAATTTTTATGAAGAGTATTCGGGAATATCTTTCACCTGCCTGTAGCCGGTAAATCCCTTATCCCTTCGCTCCATTGATTTCAGAGCAGAGGCATAAATAGTTTGCCAATTCAAATTGAAATAGTCGAGTAATTCATCGGGTTCGCCGCTCGTACCAAAAGTGTCTTTTATGCCGACAAATTCAATAGGTACGGGATAGTTCTTGGCAACAACTTCAGCAACAGCACCTCCAAGCCCGCCGTGAACTTGATGTTCCTCAGCAGTAACTATACAACCGCATTCACGAGCGGCGTCCGTAATTGTTTCAACATCAATTGGCTTAATCGAAGCGGAATTAATAACGCGAGCAGAAATCCCTTTTTTTGCCAATTCTTCTGCGGCAAGCAATGCCTGCCAAACAAGAATTCCGCAAGCAATAATTGCCACATCGTTTCCTTCACGATATACCTGCGCCTTGCCAATCTCGAAAGGCGTATCCTGATTGGTGAACATAGGCACAGCCGACCGACCGAAGCGTATATAAGCAGGTCCCTGCATTTCGCCAACGGCTATTGTAGCTTTTCTTGTTTCTTCATAGTCAGCAGGAACAATAAGCGTCATATTCGGCAAAGTGCGAAGCAGTGATATTTCCTCCAATGCCTGATGAGTCGCACCATCTGGTCCGACCGTAATTCCGGAATGCCCACCACCGATTTTGACGTTCGCTTCATTATAACAAACGGAAATTCGGAGCTGGTCCGAATTTCGGAAAGCGGCGAAAGCACTATAACTTGCAAAGAAAGGAATTTTCCCAGAGAGCGAAAGTCCAACGGCTATTGTAGTCGCATTCTGCTCGGCTATGCCGATTGAGAAAAAACGCTCGGGAAATTTCTCCTTGAAAAAAGAAGTCATAACCGAACCGGTTATATCGCCACCAAGTACAACTACATTGTCATATTTTTCACCTAATTCAACGAGTGCATGCCCAAAGCCGTGTCTTGTCGGTTTTTTGCCTAATTCTTTAAATTCCATTTTTCTAACTTTTTTACGTTTTACTAATTATATTTAATTTTTTCGATTAACTTTTTACGCTTGATTTTATCGAAGAAAAACACAAGCCCGCCGGTACCGGTCGGTACAGTGTATCCTTCGATTCTAATAATAAACCTATTTGCAAGGAAATAATATAATTCACCGGTATTATTCTCCGTGTTCCAGAGTAAATAGCCTTTTCCCATTTCGTCAATAATTGTTTCGCTCTCGAATCCGGAGCGTGATGGTAATATTGAAAAATATTTTAAATCATAAGACGGTATATTCTCTTTTTTTCCATAATCCGTAATACGCATAACTACTCCACCCTTGCTGAAATCATAAGTAAGCGACACGGTGGAAACATTACCCGTTTCTCCATATACTATTCCTGTACTTGGTTTTGCCGCTATTGCTCCGGCAATAGTAATAGGCATAAATGTTTTTAATGTATCCGGTGCTAATATCTTACCCGGGAAATACATTTCAATCTGCGTATCCTCAAAACTTTTTCGAGGTTGGTGTTTCACAGTCTGCTCTCTTGCTTGTGTCTTTTTCTCACTATTAGGAATAACCTTGTCAGATTCCACTTGGATAGTAGTATCACGGACTTGGAGATGTTTGTTGCTATCGTCCCTACTGCATTTTGTGCAGGAGTTGAGCAGAAGCAATGAACTCACGATTAAAAACAATATTAGCCGCATACCAATCATTTTAATTTTTCCAATTCATTAAGAGCTTTAACGGCTTGTTCTTCGTTGGGCGGTATTCCATGCCAATTATAATCATCACGCATAAAACTAACGCCTTCACCCATAAATGTTTTTGCGATGATTGCAGTTGGTTTACCCAATCCCGATTCGTGATTATTAACAAACTGTGTATAGGCTTCAATAATTTGGGCGAAATCGTGTCCGTCAATTTCGATAATTTCAAAATTGAATGCTTTGATTTTATCAACGAGCGGATAAATACTCATCACGTCTCGAACACGTCCGTCAATTTGGCAATCATTATTATCAATAATCCAGCAAAAATTATCAAGTCCAAAGCTACCTGCCGCCATTGCCGCCTCCCAGACGGAACCTTCCTGCATCTCGCCATCTCCACTCAGAGTAAATACTCGCTGTTTTGTTTTGTCGAGAAATTTATGAGACATTGCCATACCGAGTGCAATAGATACGCCCTGACCCAAAGAACCCGATGCTGTTTCGATGCCCGGCAGATGCGTATCCCGTCCGGGATGTCCCTGCAAACGTGAACCGTATTTACGGAGAGTTGCAAGTTCCTCCGGTGGAAAATAGCCGGCATGTGCCAAAGCCGAATAATATACAGGGGCTAAATGCCCTGCACTCAATACAAAGCGGTCTCTCTCTTTCCAATCGGGATTAGCTGCATCATAGTGCATAAAATCTCCATAGAAGAGAACCGCCAGCAAATCGGCAATATCCAGCGAACCGCCGCTATGACCGGATTTCGCTAAATATAAACTCTTAATAATATCCTTACGCAATTCCAAAGCAATTGGAAGGAACTCTTCGGGTTTTCTTGCTTTGTTCTCAAATATCACATCGTTAAATTGTACTTCTAAACTCATTACGGTATTATTATATATTTTAAAAGAATTATAAATCCTGTCAAAATTACAAAATTTAACTGAATTAATAAGCCGCAGTTCGGCTTTTTGTTATCAACAAAATATCAACATTTCCCTAACAGGGGCATTTGTTAATTATCTAATATTGTTTTAAGATAATGCAAATTATTCTTATTTTGTTTTTTTATAATGAACAATAAAGAAATGATTATGAAAAGCGGAATAAAAATTATTATATCCATATTGATTATTGTATTACTTGCCGCATGCGGCGAGAAAAGCTATATTGACACAGATAATATTAATTCAATTGCCGAATCTTATGTTAAACTTGCATTCTCTCTCGGACAATATGATAAGGATTATGTGGACGGTTATTTTGGCAGCAATAGATTGAAAACCGAAGCATTAAAAGACACATTGAATTTGGAACAGATAATAGAATATTCCGATGAACTTTTAAGTTCGCTTGATAATTTGGATAAAGATAGGCAAACAGATTCTTCTATTGCGATTCGCTCCGATTATCTGAAAGCATTGATTTTGGCAATGAAGACAAGAGCGGAAATCAAAACGGGAAAGAAAATTACTTTCGATAAAGAATCCGAATTAGTCTATGACGTTGTTACTCCAACCTATTCACTTGATTATTATTCCTCAATATTGAAAACAATAGATACACTTTTGCCGGCAGGCGAGGGCAGTATTAACGAAAGATGGAATGCCTTCCGCAAGAAATTTATTATTCCGAAGGAAAAGTTGGATACTATATTTAAAGTGGCAATTGCCGAATGCCGTACTCGGACAAAAAAACATATTGCAATGCCCGAAAACGAAAGCTTTAATTTTGAATTGGTTGGAAATAAGCCTTGGGGAGCATACAATTGGTTTAAGGGCGGAGGAAAAAGTTTGATACAGATTAATGTCAGTATGCCGATATATATTGATAGAATAATTGATTATGCTTGCCACGAGGGGTACCCCGGTCATCATGTTTATCATAGTTTGCACGAATCTATTCTTTTTAAAAAGAATGGTTGGGTGGAGCATTCTATGATTGCATTATTCAGCCCTACTGCCATTCTATCTGAAGGACTGGCAAATTTCGGGATTAATGTGGCATTTACAAAAGAAGAAAAATTGAACTATGAAAAAAACACATTGTGCAAAATTGCCGGAATTAATCCCGATGGTATTGAGCGTTATTACAAAATACTTGAGCAAAAAAACAAACTTCGCTATGCCGGCATAGAAGCCGCTCGCCGCTATCTTGACGGAAAAATCACAAAGCAACAGGCGGTAAATTTCCTGATGAAATATCAACTGAGAACACAAGCAGAGGCTGAGAACAGTATTTCTTTCTTTGAGACATATCGCAGTTATGTCATAAGTTATTCTATCGGTGTAGATATGCTGAAAGAATATTTCTCGGCTATGGAAGCAACTACACCCGAGCAGAAATGGGCATTATATTATAAATTGTTGGCTAATCCTATTTTACCGAAAGACATTAGAAAATAGCTATGAAAATTCCGACCGGTATAATCATTCTTTGGACGGCAAGAGCAATCTCTGCTATTCTCAGTATCTTGATGATAATGAAAATGTTCGGTAACGGTTTCCCCGATTTTTCGCTTATGTCGCCGCGAAAAACCATATTATTCATTTGCTTTTTCGGAATTTTAGTCGGACTCAATTTGCTGTGGAAACTGCCGAGAGCGGCGGCTTGGACAATTGCCGGCAGTTCTGCCGCATTCTGGTTGATTGAAGTAATATATACAGGTAAGTTTTGGCTTCACTGGTTCTTCCTGCTCTATCCCCTTATTGCAGTTATGATTTTTTTATCTTTCAAATATCCCGAGTACGAGATTGAGAAATTTGCAAGAAAGAAAAAGTCAGTCCGAAGACGCACTAAACGGAAATAGGTATTATTATAAAAATTGCAATGTCCCAAACTGCATGAGAAATGATTACAGGCACTAATGATTTATAACGTATATACATAAGACCCCAAAATAGCCCGCAAATCAGAGCCGCCATCACTAAAATAAAATTAAAAGACCATATATGAACCAATGTATATACTGCTGTTGCAATGATTAAGCCCTTTGCTTCGCCGTATTTCTCCTTTAGCCTATGCTGTGCAAAGCCACGCCAGAAAATTTCTTCAGCCGGACCAACGATAAATAACAAAGAAAATGCGATTAAGAACTTGTTTGCTTGTCCTTTGATTGCATAAATACTATTTATTTGTTCTTCTGAAAAATCAAAGAGCAGACTTGATAAATAATTCCCGATATAAAAAATGGCGTACAAGACTGCGGCACCTGCTAAGCCGATTAAAATATATTTATGTTCATATTTGAAAATAGTCGGCAGGCTGGCTCTACCGATTATTAATGAATATACGATAAGAATTGAAGCCGCCGGCAACATAATGAACCAAAAATTAACGCTGTCTTTGGTCCAAGGTGAAAACATAATGAACCAAAAGACAGCGGCAATAGTAAATCCATATAATACCTGCCTCATAAAAAGACGTTGAGCAAGATACCAATGATAAACAATAACCCGAACTGCATATGCAATTGTGCAGTCTGCACGTCAAGCATCGCAATTTCCTTAGGATTTTCGAGACTTGCTTTTGAAAATTGTTTGATATTCTTAACTGCGGCGGGCAAACTTAATACTACAAGTAAAACATACCAACCGACAACGCCTGTTAGAACTAATAACACTGTCGCCAAATATGCCCCGATAACAAGAAAGTAGTATTCAAATTTTGCACCCTTAATACCAATAATACTTGCAAAGGTTCTTATGTGTGCTTCTCTATCGAACTTCATATCACGAGTATTATTGGCATGCAAAATACCGACAACCAAAAATCCAATTGGGAACGAAAGCCAAATTATATTCCAATCCATATTTCCCGTCAGCGCAAAATACGAACCGAGTACCAGCAGAGGACCGAAAGCAAGAAAAATCAAAACATCACCGAGAGCAATATACTTGAATTGAAAAGGTTTAACCGTATAGAAAATTCCGGCGATTAAGCCGAACAAACCGAGATAAAGTATATCCGTACCCCTTACCCAGACCAAAATCAAACCAAGCAAAAACCCCACTACAAAAGTAAGAATCCCGGCATTCAATATTTGCTTTGGCGATAACATTTCATCAACTAAAATTCTGCTGCCGCCAAGTGTTTCCTTGCGGTCAATATCGTTTTTATAATCGAAATACTCTGAAATCAAATTGCCACCCGTATGGAATAATATAGCGGCAAAAATCAAAACAGGCAACAAATACCATGCGATATGTCCCGGGAAATAGAGCATTGCCCCAACTGCACCAAGCAGAACGGGAATAATTGATGCTGAAAATGCGAAAGGTCTTATAGCCTGCACCCATAAACTCATTTTACTTCTTGGTGTTGAAACTATGTTACTTGTCATTTTAAATAACTCCAATAATTTAATATCATATAAATAATAAAAACCAAATTTAAGAAATATTAGTTTTACTTAAAAATTGATTTTTAAATATTAAGTTCATTAGTTAATTTGTTTTTTTATACTTAGCAATAATGGGTATTAAATTGAGAAAAATACTTTTAAATTTTGTACTGGCACTATTACTCATTGCCTCCACGGAAAATGCAACGAGTAAGGAGAATTATAATTCAAAAAACCAATGGCCCAAAAATCGAATCGGCTTGTCTGCTTCTACATTTACAGGTTTCGGACTGACATATTACAGGCATTTCGGAGAAGACTTTGTCGGAAAAATTAATTTATATGCTTTTGGTGAATCAAGGAGAGACGGTTCGTATTCAAAAGATTTTTTTAGTACGATTGGTACCGAACTCCAATATAACATGCACAAAACCAAATACACACGTTTACATATTTTTACTGCATTAAGCCTGTGGTATGACGAAAGAGAGTATAGCTATGAAAGAGAAAATCGACAAAAAATTACTTCGATAACAATAAGAAGAACTTATGTAACTGGCTTTGGGTTTGGTTTTGAGTTCCTTGCTTGGGGAATTATTTCTTTTAATATTGAGACAGGACTGATGGGTAGATTTGGCGTTAAAACATATAAAAATAACGACCTCGACCCGAAGAATAAGACCACATATCCTCAGAGTTACGGATTTGGTATCGGTGGCGGTATTTCTTATGCTTTCTGATTTTCGTTTCGGTTAATTTGCTTAAACATAAATAAGTTTGTATTTTTAAATTTTACAAAAAGAACAAAATCCAATTGGTGTAAATATGGCGTTCAATATAAAAACAGTCTCGGAAGCCGAGCATATATACAAAATAAGACAGAATAAAATCATTAAAGAGTTAAATGACAAAGATGTCAGTTTGCTATTTGACGACCCGCTCGAAAATGACTTGGTGCTAAATATGGGACCACAGCATCCAGCTACACACGGCGTATTGCGTGTGCTGTTGCGTCTTGACGGCGAAACTATTGCAAAATGTGTTCCCGAACTCGGATATCTGCATAGAGGATACGAAAAAATTGCCGAGAATATGACCTATCATGATTTTATCCCATATTCGGACAGGCTGGATTATTTATCACCATTGGGTAATAACGTCGCTCTGGCACTTGCTATAGACAATGCTTTGGGTATCGAAGCACCACCGAGAGCGCAATGGATTAGGACATTGGTTACCGAACTTGCCCGAATTTCATCACATCTAATGGCAATGGGTTCCACTGCTATGGATATTGGTGCTTTGACATTATTCCTATGGACATTTGTAGAAAGAGAAAAACTATACGATATTTTCGAGAACTTTACCGGCGCCAGATTTACTACCAGTTATTCCCGTATAGGCGGGGTTGCCAATGATATTGATGAGCAAACATTCAAGATGTTGAAAGACTGGGCTGATAACTTCTTGGGCGAACTGGAAAAAATGGGTAAACTAGCCCACAGGAATAGAATTTTTATTGACAGAATGGCGGGTATTGGAGTTATTGATACCGATAAATGTATTAAACTCGGCTTAACCGGTCCGATACTTCGTGCTACCGGTATGCCTAAGGATTTAAGAAAGGATAATCCCTATTTAATTTATAACGAGCTGGACTTCGATGTTGTTACCTATAATGATGGTGATGTATGGTCTCGATATATGGTTCGTGTTGATGAGATGAAAGAAAGTCTCAAGATGGTTTATCAAATTATGGAAAAAATGCCTGATGGGGACATTAAACTAAAAAATTCAAAAACCACGCTTCCGCATAAGAAAGATGTTTATACCAAGATGGAAGAATTAATCACAGATTTTATGCTGATTAATTTCGGTGCGGCACCCGAACCCGGCGAGACATACACAGCAGTTGAAGCCACAAAAGGCGAACTCGGCTTCTTCATTGTTTCGGATGGGACAGGACAGCCTTGGCGAATGAAGATACGCTCGCCTTCGACATCTAATTTGCAAGGTCTTTCGTTTATGGCGGAAGGTTCTATGATTGCCGATATAGTTGCAATTATCGGAACAATAGACCCGATTATGGGCGAGGCGGATAAATAATATTTTACGAACAAGATATAAAGGGCATTCATATCGAATGTCCTTATTTTTTATGAAAAGATTTGTACCTGAATTTAGAACCGAAAGACGCAAGGAGAAACTTAGAAACGTCCTCGAAAAGCGTCAGCCGGAAATTACAATTGTGCTGGAAAATGTACACGACCCGCATAATGTTTCCGCAGTAATTCGCAGCTGCGATGCAGTCGGTCTATTAGATGTAAATTTCATTTATTATGGCGGACAGGAATTTCCTAAACTAGCAGAAAAAAGTTCTGCTTCTGCACGCAAATGGATTAATGTTAAAAAATTCGATACAATAGAGGAATGCTATAATAAATTAAGAGCTGAAAAAAAGAAAATATATACTACAAATATGGCGATTGATTCGGTATCTTTATACGATTTGGATTTGACACAACCCATAGCACTTGTTTTCGGCAATGAGCATAAGGGCGTAAGCCCCGAAGCAACCGAAGCGGCAGACGGCAACTTTCTTATCCCACAGACCGGCGTAATACAGAGTTTGAATATCTCAGTAGCGGCGGCAGTTACGCTATTCGAAGCGTATAGACAAAGAGAAAGAGCCGGTTTATATCAAAATAGACAGCTCGAAGACGCAGAATTTGACAGAATCCTAAAAGAATGGCTGAGTAAATAAATAAAATTTAATTTGGCTATCTCCCAAAAAACCAATATCTTTGTATTCTTTGTTAATGTAAAACAGTAAAAATCAGGAGTTTAAGGTGAATTTGACCTCCAAAATCACAAAATCGTTGCGTAAAGAAGACGCACAGAGCGATTGGTGGATAGTAGATGCCGAAGGCAAAACGCTTGGGCGCTTAGCCACACAGGTAGCCGGATTAATACGCGGCAAACACAAACCGACATTTACGCCACACGTTGACGGCGGCGATTTTGTCATAATATTAAATGCAGAAAAAATTCAGCTTCACAGCAGAAGAGCCGAGAAAAAAGAATATTTCCATCATACCGGCTATCCGGGTGGTGGGAAAATGGAATCTTTCAAATCGGTCATCAACGAAAAGCCGGAATTTGCAATCAGGCATGCAGTGAGGGGAATGCTTCCCAAAACAAAACTTGGGAACAAAATGATTAACAAACTGAAGGTATATCGTGGCACGGAACATCCGCATGCCGCCCAGATGCCAAAAGTTTTTGAATTGAATTACAAATAAATTTAAAAATAAATTACGGAGATTTGAATGAAAGCAACCTGGGCTACGGGACGAAGGAAAACCGCAGTGGCACAAGTTCGCATTCTTCCGGGAAACGGTAAAGTCAGCATCAATGGTTCTGACATCAACGAATATTTTCCGGTTGAATTATATCGCATCAATGCACTGAAACCACTATCCGTTACAAAGAACGAAAGCAAGTACGATTGCTTGATTAGGGTTAAAGGCGGTGGCAAAAGCGGTCAGACAGGTGCTGTGCAGTTAGCAATTGCAAGAGCTATCGGGAAAATTGACGAAGAATTTCACAACGCTCTTCGCGATGCCGGTTTGCTGACACGCGACCCCAGAATGGTCGAACGTAAAAAATACGGTCAGAAGAAAGCGCGTAAACGTTTCCAGTTCTCGAAACGTTAATAGTTTTTTTAGAAGCATGTTGTCGGATTGCCTGTGTGTGGGAAACTGAGCAGGCAAGATGATGACAACAGAAGTTTAACACAATTTATTACATAGGAGATTTTATGGCTCACGCTATCCAAATCGAGCAATTGCTCGAATCCGGTGCTCATTTCGGGCATCTTACTCGCAGATGGAATCCCAAAATGGCAAAGTTTATCTTTACCGAAAAGAACGGGATTCACTTTATAGACCTTAGAAAAACTCAAATCCTTATTGATATTGCTAATGAAGCTATTCATCGTATTGCTTCATCAGGCAGAGGTATCCTCTTTGTAGGAACCAAAGGACAGATTAAGGATATTATCGAAGAACAAGCAAAAAAATGCAATCAGCCTTATGTTTGCGAACGTTGGCTGGGCGGTATGCTCACTAACTTTGCCACTATCAGAAAATCAATCAAAAGATTGAATGCAATTGACAAAATGGAAGTGGACGGTACTTTTGAAAAAATTACTAAGAAAGAGCGTTTGTTGCTTACACGCGAGAAAGACAGACTTCGCAAGGTATTTGGCGGTATTGAAGATATGACAAGACTTCCTGGGGCGCTTTTTATCGTTGATATTAAGAAAGAACATATTGCTGTTAAGGAAGCTAAAATTCTCGGTATTCCCGTTATTGCACTTATTGATACTAATGTTGACCCCGAAGAGGTTGATATTCCCATACCGGCTAATGATGATTCTTCAAAGACTGTTGAACTTATTGCAGGTTTATTTGCAAAGACAATTGAGGAAGGCGCCGCTATTGCAAAAACTCATGCCGCAGACCGTAGAAAAGAAGCTCCGGCAGATGCAGGCGATGTTCAGGGCGATGCCGCTGTTGTTAAGAGAAAACTGAGAAAAAGAAAAACAAGAAAGCCGGCTGAACGCAATGATGAAGTGAAAACAGATGCAAAAGAAGAGAAAAAAGAAGAAGTAAAAGCCGAAGCAAATGAAGAAGTGAAACAGGAAGCGCAGCCCGAAGTAAAAGCTGATACGGAAAAAACCGAAAACACAGAAGAAAAAGAAAATTAATTTTAAAATAATAAATTGTAGAGATTTTTATGGCACAAATAACACCAAAAATGGTCAAGGAGCTTAGAGATAAAACAGGAGCCGGTATGGGCGACTGCAAAAAAGCTCTGACCGAAACTGATGGCGATATGACCGCCGCTATTGACTATTTGAGAAAGAAAGGCGCCGCTTCGGCTTCGAAACGTGCTGATAGAGACGCAAACGAAGGTGCAATCGGTACAATGACCAGCGACGACCATAAAACAGGCGTACTGGTTGCCGTTACTTCCGAAACGGATTTCGTTTCGCGTAACGAAGGTTTTCAGTCTTTCGTCAAAGAAGCAACGACTACATTTCTAAACAGCGATGCAGATTCCATTGAAACACTATTGGCTTTGAAAGTCGGTAACGATAATGTTCAGGATTTATTCAATGAATTGCTTGCTAAGTTCAGCGAAAGAATTGAAATCAAATTAGCTGATAAAATTAGAACAGACGGCTATCTCTCCGCTTATGTTCATGCCGGAAATAAACTCTCGGTTATGGTCGAAATCTCGGCACCCGAACCTAACGAAACCGCCGCTTCTTTGGTTAGAGATATTGCTATGCAGATTGCCGCAATGAATCCGCTTTATATCAGCAGAGATGATGTGGACAAAGAAGTAGTTGATAAAGAAGTTGAGATTTACAAGGAAATGGCTGTTAAGGAAGGCAAGCCTGCCGATATAGCCGAAAGAATTGCAACAGGTAAATTGGAAAAATTCTTCCAAGATAATTGCCTACTCGAACAATCTTTTGTAAAAGATTCCTCAAAAGTAGTCAAAGACGTTGTCGCCGAAATTTCTAAAGAAATGGGACAAGACGTTTCGATTAAATCATTCAGACGAATCTATCTCGGCGAATAATCCAAGCCATTTGATTATAAAAAAAATCCCCTCTTTGCAGGGGATTTTTTCATTAATATCTACAATGAAAAATATTGAATAGTGATATTCGACTTATTATATTGAATTAGTGATTTGCCGGAATAGATAAGGCACTAAATTTATAACTCTTTACACTCATACGATAACATAAATAATAATGGAAAAAAGTCATAAAAAACTAAATCAACTCTCAGCAACAGCAATATGCGGAAATGACATTAGCTCGTCTGTTTTGTACGTATCCGCTTTGGCAATTGCATTTGCCGGACAATATGCTTGGGTAACATTACTCATCGTTTCTTTTGTATTATTTTTATTCCGAAAAATATATGGCGAAGTAGTCGGTGCATTACCTTTGAATGGTGGTGCATACAATGCCTTGCTGAATACGACCAGCAAATCAACAGCCTCATTTGCCGCTACGCTAACAATATTATCTTATATGGCAACAGCGGTTATTTCTGCCAATGAAGCCATTCACTATTTGCATCATATTATTTCGGCAATGCCCATAATACCGGTAACGATATTGCTTCTTGCTATTTTTGCACTATTGGCTATTGGTGGTATTTCCGAATCCGCAAAAGTTGCTATTGGGATATTTATTTTTCATTTGAGTTCATTACTGATATTGTCAGGCTTTATTATTTACTATTTATTGCAAACAGGTGTATCCACGTTTATTGCAAATTGGCATCTGCCACTATCGGGGAACGGCTCAATTATTAATGCTATATTCTTGGGTTTTGCCGCTTCTATGTTAGGTGTTTCCGGTTTTGAGAGTTCTGCGAATTTTGTTGAAGAACAAGAAAAAGGCGTATTCCCGAAGACCTTAAAAAATATGTGGGCAATCGTTAGTATTATCAATCCACTAATGGCGGTTTTTGCATTGGCATTATTTGCTATTCCGCTCTTACAGAGTAACGAATATCAAAATACTTTACTAATTGAGATGGGTAAACACGTTGGCGGTGAAGGCGTTGCCTTCCTAATTGCTATTGATGCCTTTTTAGTACTTAGCGGTGCTGTACTCACGAGCTTTGTCGGTGTAACCGGATTACTCGAAAGAATGACACTGGATAGAATTATGCCTCCGTTTTTTCTTAAAAAGAATAAAAGGGGAAGCTCGTACAGAATTATTATAATGTTTTTCCTGCTTTCCGTTTCTGTTTTATTGATAACAAACGGTAATGTAAAACTACTTGCAGGAGTTTATACAATTTCATTTCTATCAGTAATGGCTCTGTTTGGTATTGGCAATATACTGCTGAAAATAAAAAGAAATAAATTGCCAAGACCCGAAAAAGCATCTTGGATTGCTGTAATAATCGCCATAAGTGCCGTGTTTATCGCACTTATCGGTAATATTGTAATGCCGGCAAAAGACGGCTTACCAAGTAACTTGACTGTCTTTTTGTACTATTTTATTCCTTCGATACTATTTATTATTATTATGCTGAATAGGACGCTATTACTGAAATTGGTGTTAAAAACCATAGACGCAATATTTGACCCGATTCGCAGGTATATCACAAGACTTGATAATAATATTTTGCAGACTATTGACAATATCAATGCCCAAGAATTTGTATTCTTCACCAAAGGCGACAACATTGCTACACTAAATAAAGTGATGTTATATATTTCCAAAAATGAGCATACTAAAAAGATAAAGATTGTTAACGTCTCAAACGAAAGTAATAAAGTGCCTGAAAAATTAGCACAAGAGATTGATTTTTTAGATAGAGAGTATCCCGAAATAGATATAGAATTTTTAATTGAAAAAGGTGTATTTACCCCCGAATTAATTAAGGAATTATCAGCAAAATGGAACATACCTATCAATTTTATGTTTATCGGTTCTCCGAGCGACAAGTTCCCATTTAAGATTGAAGAATTAGGTGGAGTACGCTTAATAATATAATTTGTCAACTGCGGCATATACATATAGGGACAAAGTATATCAATATCCGTCAAATAAAAATTTTTCAGACTTGGAAATAATATATACCTAATAAACCTGACAGCATCGAATAAAAAAAATAATATATATTTTTTTCCTGTGTTTTTCGTCTAAAATTTATTAGTCAAATTAAAATTGAGTAAAGTCATTAAGCAATATAAGTATTTAGATAAAATAGAATATCCGTCCGATTTACGGCAGTTGCCCGAATCCGCATTGCCCGAACTTTGTGATGAAGTAAGGGATTTTATGATAGAGACAATTACCAAGACAGGCGGACATTTTGGAGCAGGTCTTGGAGTAGTCGAACTTACCGTAGCTATGCACTATGTGTTCGATACACCAAACGACAAAATCGTTTGGGACGTAGGTCATCAGGGTTATCCGCATAAAATTCTCACAGGCAGAAAAAATCAACTCCATACAATAAGGCATAAGAACGGTTTGTCGGGATTTCTGAAACGCAATGAAAGCGAATATGATGCTTTTGGTGCCGGTCATGCCAGTACAAGTATTTCTGCGGCTCTCGGTATTGCCGCCGCACGGGATTTTAATAATGATGATTTTAAAGTTGTTGCATTAATCGGGGACGGTTCCCTAACCGGTGGGCTGGCTTTCGAAGCAATGAATAACTGTGGTGTACAGAAACGTGATATTATAGTTGTCCTCAATGATAATAATATTTCGATAGACCCGAATGTATCTGCAATTTCTAATTATTTTAATGAAGTATTTGCATCACCGGCAGTAAATAAATTGCGTGGTAAGGCTTGGGACTTTGCCGGTAAATTCCAAAGTATTGGCGATAGACTTCGCACAATAGGTTCACGTGTGGAAGGCGGACTGAAATCAATTATGACACCCGGTATGCTTTTCGAGGCTTTTGGCTTCAACTACTTTGGTCCGCTTAACGGACATAATATCGTAAAACTTGTCAAAATGTTTCGTCTGATTAAAAATTTGAAGGGACCGATATTACTTCATGTAATGACTGAGAAGGGCAAAGGCTATGCACCTGCCGAGCATGATTTTCGCAAGTTTCACGCTATCGGTAAAATTGACCGCGAAACAGGAAAATCAGTAACACAGCCAAGTGAGCAACCGTCTCCGGCGCCATATTATAAGGTTTTCGGAGAAGCAATGCTTGAACTTGCTCGTAAAGATGATAAAATAATCGGTGTAACGGCGGCGATGATGGACGGTACAGGCTTGGATATTCTATATCGTGAGTTTCCTTCACGAGTTATTGATGTCGGTATTGCCGAAGGACATGCGGTTACTTTTGCTTCGGGTATGGCTACGCTTGGAGTTAAGCCGGTTGTAGCTATATATTCTACATTTCTGCAAAGGGCTTATGACCATATAATTCACGATTGCGCCTTGCAGAATTTACACTGTGTCTTTACGCTTGATAGGGCGGGCGTTGTCGGCGAAGACGGTCCCACTCATCATGGCGTTATGGATTTAGCATATTTGCGGACAATACCCAATATGAAGATAATGGCACCAAAGGACGAAACGGAATTGCGAAATTTGCTCTATTCGGCTTTATATGATTATACTGACGGGCCCTCTGCTATACGTTACCCTCGCGGTAGAGCTTTGGGACTGGGAAAAAGCGAATTCAAGAGTATTCCTCTCGGTTCTTGGGAAAAATTAAGTAGCGGTAAAGACATTGTTGTAATTGCGGTCGGAAAGATGGTGGAAGAATCCAAAAATGCCGCTCAGATACTTGAAACTGACGGAATTTCCGCAACTATAATTAATGCACGTTTTATTAAGCCAATTGACGGAAAAATGCTGAAAGAACTATTGTCCTCATTTGAAAATATTATTACTATCGAAGAGGGACAAATAAGTGGTGGATTCGGCTCGGCTGTTCTCGAATATGCCGCCGCTAATTCTATAAATAATAGGAATATTCTGCTACATGGAATACCGGATAAATATGTTGAGCATGGTACACAAGCGGAACTCCTTAGTGATTTGAAACTTGATGCAGAAGGTATTGCCGAAACTATTAAATTGTTTTTGAATGTACAAAAATAATATTCGGAAAAATTATTTTGAAAAATAATCGAAGAATATTTTTTTAAATCGGAAAAAACACTTATTTTTGTAATCTATTTTTTAGGGAGATCTCGTAGCTCAGGGGTAGAGCATCTGACTTTTAATCAGAGGGCCGTAGGTTCAAATCCTACCGGGATCACAAAAAAAGTTGCCTTTGCGGGCAACTTTTTTTTATGCTTGGACATTCTAACCTACACAATATTAGGCAAAGATTATTTTTTTTTGATTTTTACATTTTTTTTTAATAAATTGTTATTTATGGTAGTAAGATTATATTATTAAAACTATTTTTCTTATATTTTTATTAAGGATATTATGAAAAATCTTATACAATGGATTTATTTTTTATTTTTTTAATCTTATTTATTTCTAATTTTCAACTTGTTTCGCAGGAATACAATAGAAAATCTGTAAACATAATATCTATATATAATAGCAAAAATGTAAAAATTAAAACTATTGACCTAACTTCTTTGAAAAAACATGATTTCCCTTTACAAAATGTAATTTTTAAAGATAGTCTTTTAATAACAAATATAAAATTTAATAAAACACTATCATTTAAATCTTGTAAATTTAACAAAATTTGTATTTTTGATAGCGTTATTTTTAATAAAACAATACGATTTTCTGATTCTACATTTACTGACTCTCTCATAATTAGCAATACTACTATTAATGATACTATTATTTTTCATAATATTTCATCGAAAAGTAAGATAAAATTAGCGAATATACGATTTGGAGAAAAAGGAGGTATAGTTTTCGACGAGAAATTACTTAAACAAGACCATTACTTTGTTGAATGGTCGCAAATAAAACGAGATAGAAATTATAGAATTTTCTTTAATAAATTAGATTTTCGAACATTCATCAAAACTTATAGAAACTTAGCAAAATCTTACTATTTGAGGGGGAAAAAATCTACGGCCGATTCGGTTCTTCGGGAAATGGAAATCAGAAAGAATAAACTTTTTGTCAATAACTATGGTGATAGCACAATTGTTATTGATAGTAGTATGAAAAAAAACATTATTGACTTAAACAAAGATACCATAAGATTTAGAAACACAAAAGAAATCAATGAAAGAATAAAAGTTGGGAATTATATTTTAGCTAAATACTCTGAAGACGACACTATACATTTTAGCAGAAAAGTTGTTACAAAAAATATACAAGATAATGAAATTATTCTATCGACTGAAGAAGCAAACGTATTTGAATATGCCGAAAGCATTTATTTTGATAAATCAATAACTTTTTCTGATAGCTCTGAGGTAGATGGCAAATACAAATATATTGATGTCTTCAGAAATAATAAGCTGGTAATCCCATTGGGTCTATATTTGGACGCTGGATATAATATTATAACCACCAAAGAAGAACTAAGTACAACAATCGGAGTAACTGGTCAACTTGTTGGCGAATTGGTTATTAGACCAGTATGCACTCTAAGCCTTGCAAAAGGGAAATCAGTCATCGATTATTTTGAGTTTGATTTTGGCTTCGACCAATCTTTGGATGCTGAGTTTGCTTATGCTTCAGAAATACGTAAAGAGATAGTAAAAAAATTTTGGACTAAACGTCTTCCATCATTTACAATACCATGGGTCCCATTTAGATTTAGGCCGACTCTATCATTTGTTTTTAGTCTCAAAGGTAGTGCTTCGAGTAAAATCTCGCAGACAATAAAACAGTCTTGGAGTGCCGGGATTAAAGTTATAAATGACGATAGTTTAGAGTTTCATCCTTATAATGAATTTAATATTGAATCTGGAGACAGAAAAAATTTAGAAAACAGAAAAAATTTAGAAAATGGAATAAGTTTTATAGTTTCTGTGGGACCGAGAATAACCATTGAACCAGAAAGTTATTGGTTCTTGCCACAAATAGGTGAAATAAATGCCGGCATTGATTTGTTTTTTCAAGTAAGTAAACTACCATCAACAAATTGTATTATTGGTGATTTGGGTTTAAACGCAAATTGTGGTTTTGATATCAACTTTTTACATTTGAAAACAAATTTTATTAAGGAACTAATCAGAAAAAATTTATTCAATAAATGTAGCGATTTTATTGAACCCATAAATAACTCGCTTAGAACCTTGAAAGGAAATTGGGCAAATGATAATTATAGATTCATCTTTGATTTTAATGAAAAGGATAGTGTTTGTACTATCAAATTTAGTAATCCTGAAATATGTCCAATAATTAGAGCAGAAGTAACTTTAGAAAATGATTTATATGTATTACATTACAACAATACGTGTAAATATACTGATTGGGGAATTATTATAGTCAAATTGATTGATAAAAATAAGATAAAAATTTTATGGAATGGAGATAAATTAAACAATTATACAACGTTTTTATACAGGAGATAAAAGTGAACAGAAAAGAAGGAAATAGAACTATTTTTCAAATCTTTGTAATCATTTTACTATTCACACAAGCAGAAATACTTAATTCACAAGATCAGAATAATTCTGAAAATGAATTATACAATATGTACAGTAAAAAGACAAATGAATTTATAAATATTCTTAAGGACACTTTAAGTAAGTACAGGAATAGAACTAGGTCATTAAAAAGAGATTCTACCGAATGTTTCGATGCTTACGCAGACCTCGAGAAACAATACAATGCCCTTTATGGTAGTATTAAAACATTTAAGTTGAAAATGAGCAAGAGAATACTGAATTTATTAGAGCAAACTCAACTTAATCCAAACTTTTTACTAGCAAATCAAAACTTAGTTCAAGCAAATCAAAAGTATCTTGATTCAATTGATATATTATCAAAAAGGATTATAAATGCAGCAACTAGTAAAAGTAATGCGGTAATAGAACATTCTCGATCACTTAGCGATTCACTTAAAGAAAAGGATAAGGAATTCCAAGCGGAATATTTAAGATTAAAAGGAGAATGTAATAGTGAAATCTCAGACTATAGAAAAGAAATAAGCAAATTAAATGAAAAGCTAATCTCATTAAGATCAAAATTTAATACTGATACATTAGCTATTCTAACTAGAATGAAGAAGATTATTTCTTCAAATATAGCAGAATATGTACGTGATACTCTCGCCAATAAAGCGACCATTGATTCCTTAAAGATAGAAATTAGAGATTTGAAATATGAGTCAGATATGTACAATCCTATTGAAAATGAGTTTTCTTATCCTGTAGTATCCTTAGGGGTTACTCTTATTTATGTATTAGAGACAACTGCTTTCAAGAATAACTTATCGCCTGGTATTAATATAGGAATTAATCCTTTTGAATGGATGGGGCTAACTACAGATCTGAGCATATTTGGCGATTATTCTAGCCTTAATACTGTGTCATTAACCACTGATGCATTGCTATGGAGAAGGCAATTATCTTCTGTTGGTTTGTCCTATAAAGTTCCTATTACAAAACCATCTGAATCAGAATTGTCAACTGGATTTAATATCAACACAGGTGTTTTCTTTGAGAGTGGAGAGGTTTTCAATAAAGAAGGAACTGCATATAATTCAGATGGTTTGGTTCTTGGATTAGAATATTACTTACGAAATATCTTTAAAAAATACCCATTGGAAACATTTTTTAAAATTCAAACTTATTTGCCATTAAATAAGAGAAGCGATATAGTTGTTGATGGGACGCACAATTTAAGCTCAATGATGTATTCCTTTACTTTTGGGGTTCGTCTTAATATTTGGTTTACTAAAAGAAAACTAATAATAAAACAATAATATACTACGAAAACCCAAGAGATTGTAAAATTATTTTTTCGCTAAAACTTAATAGGTAATTTATAATATTCCTTTTTTTATTACATATTTGGCTCACATCTGAAAAAAATAATCAATCTACATTAAATTCGGAATATATATTACTCATATCAATATTGCCGAAATGTTCGTTGCCAAATCTTTCGGTTATGGATTGGCAGGCAGACACAAGCTCTTCGGTACGAATTCCAAGCCCGACCGAAGTCCAAGCTTCAATAAATGCGGCGAGCCTGTCAGCGGCTTTGATTAGATGTCCGTCAATTGGATTAAATTTATCATCATTATAATTTTGATTGAGTAGGGAAACGGACGAAATCTTATCAGGTTTATCGTCATGGATAATCTTATTAGCAAATTCATCACGTGTGAAATATCGTATTTCCGAACGCCATTCACTCTCAAGTAAGGGCATTATTTCTTTGTCAGCAAGGTCCACCTCAATATGCTGTATTAACTCCATAAATTCGACTGATGACATTTTGACCGGGGATATAATATCACGAGTAACCGCTTCGGGCAAATCGTGAAACAGCCCACCGAAGAAATCATTATATAGGCGTTGGGAGCAAGCATTATTATCACGTGCAAAAAAGTAGGACATAATAGCCACAAACATAGAATGTCCCAACACTGATGTTTTGGGCAGGCGTGGCGTCTGCGACCATCTAATTTGGAAACGCAACTGTCCGCATAAATCAATAAAATCACTAATAGGACGGCGTGCAATTAATTTTTGCATACCGATAAGGTCAAGATGACTGTCAATTGCAGCGAGCAAATCTCGCTCAATTGAATTAATCTGATAGCCGTCCGGATTGGCATGCTTAATGATTTTCTGAAATTCCCAATTGCTGGCATAGATATGTGCCGCATCTAAAATCTTTGAGGAGAAAGGAGCCAGATAGTTCTCGTCCATCAAGAAACTGCTGAACTCATCTTCAATTTGTTTATTATTAATTTTTCCTTTGATTTGGGCAAATACCCATTCGTTTAATTTTTTGAATGTATCAGGATAGTCCAATCGAATTTTATAGAATATCGGGGACTTAATGTCCGAGATAACTATTCTTCGCAGAAGTTCAAAAATCCCGCCCTTTATAATATCGTTCCAATTAACTTCCCTACCGCCCAACTCTTCATATTTGCCAAGTATAAATGCAATAAACATTTTGTGAGCATGTTTATCAATTTCGATTAATTCGACAGTGCGTATCTTATCGTTCCATCGTTGGACGGTAAAACCTTTGAACAGTTCTTTTATTAGCGAAGCGGTTAATGTCATTTGTTACATAAAGAGAAATTGAACTAAAATAAATACCGGTAAAAGTATTATTAATGAAAATTTTAAAATATAGCTAAAGAATTCGGGCATTTTAATATGATAATTTTGTGCAATTGATTTAATCATAAAATTCGGACCATTGCCGATATAAGTCATAGCACCAAAGAAGACGGCACTCGTAGCAATAGCCTTCATAAACAGCTCCGGTATTCCTGCTACAAGAGTTCCCGCAGATGACAGTTGCCCTGATTCGACCAAACCCTTTGCAAGTGAATGGAATGTCATTGCTGTTGGAGTATTGTCAAGGAAACTGCTCAATCCACCTGTTGCATAATAGAATAAAATAGGTGTGTTGATTCCTATTGCTCCGGCATGTGATTCCAGATAGAGCAAACAGGGTATCATAGTAATAAAAATTCCGAGGAATAAATATGCAACCTCAATAATAGGATGCCAAGAGTAATAGTTCCTCCTACGTGTTGTTTTCTTTGTGAATAGTAAGGACAATAGGGCAAAGATAATTATTGCCAAATTTCTTAGCCACGGCAGGAAGTAATGATTTTGTACGCCTTTAATTACGTTCTCGTTTATCAATGCTACGGCGAGTACTACTCCGAGTAACCAAACAAAATTCAGCCAACCCCTGACTCTGAATTTTTTATAAATTCTAATATCAATGGCTATTGCTTCGGGTGTTTCTTTCTTAATATAATAACTATCGGTAAAGAAATATATCACAAGCAAAATACTCATAGTAACAGCCCATTCCGGCGTTAGATGTAAGAACCACTCGAAAGGAGCGCCCCGCAAATACATCATAAAAAGGGGCGGGTCGCCGATAGGTGTAAGCAAACCTCCGACATTTGCCGCAATGGCTATGAAAAACAATATAGTATGTACCTTATAGTGGCGTGCCGTATTGGCTCTGATTAATGGGCGAATCAACAGCATTGCGGCTCCGGTAGTTCCCATAAGCGATGCAAAAATACCTCCCATTGCGAGAATAGCCGTATTGACAGAAGGCAATGCTCTGACATTCCCTTCGATAAGGATTCCACCTGTAATAACAAACAAGGCGCCGAGTAAAACAATGAACGGCACATAGTCATAAAGCATCGTATGCGAAAGCTCATGTGTCATATCATTAATAAATAACCAAATTAGTATAGGTAAAGATAATGCGAGAGCCACGTAGAGCTTATTTGTATTGTTTTCCCAAAAATCCTCAAACTTTACCGGCATCACTGCTATTGATAATAGCATAACTACAAATGGAAGAAGTGTCAACAAAGGTATATCGTGCATTTCCGAATCTTTATTGTTTAAAAAAAGCAAATTTATGTAATATCCGTAACATTACAAATTATTTATAGCATAATAATTTTATAAATTGACTTTTTAATATTATTTTTGCTATAATATAATGACTAATAAAATGCGAGTATGTTATGAATAGTATAAATCCTATAGTAGGAATTATTATGGGCAGTGATTCAGACCTGCCTACAATGCGGCAAGCCGCAGATATTTTGAATGAATTTGATGTGGAATACGAAATGCGTGTTGTTTCCGCACATAGAACTCCACTGGATATGAGTGATTACGGACAAAGCTCATATAAGCGTGGTATCAAGGTAATCATAGCAGGTGCCGGAGGAGCGGCTCATCTACCCGGTATGGTTGCCGCCAACAGCCCCTTACCTGTAATTGGCGTACCGGTGCAATCGCGTGCATTGAACGGGCTGGATTCACTCCTATCTATTGTGCAGATGCCTCCGGGTGTACCTGTGGCAACCGTAAGCATTGGCGGGGCAAAGAACGCCGGTCTTTTGGCAATTGAGATTTTAGCCGTTTCGGATAAATCGCTCTTCGAGAAATATATTGCTTATAAGGAACGTATTGCAAATGAATCTCGTGAGAAGAATAATAATCCGGAATTCACTGATTTGAAAAATATGAATATCTTGAAGAAATAATTATGACATTTAATTTATCGGAATACGGTTTTGTTCGAGTGGCGGCTTCGTCTCCAAATCTTAAAGTTGCCGACATTGAGTTCAACGTTAATGAAATAATTAACGTCCTCGAAACAGCGGCACAAAATAATTGTCAAGTAGTTGCTTTCCCCGAGCTTTCAATTACGGGCTATACTTGTGGCGACCTGTTCTATCAGGAAATATTACTGAATACGACAATTGAAGCACTTGAATACATTGCCGAATATCTTGCTAAAAATCAATTGACAGTAATTGTCGGAATGCCGCTTGCCGTAAAAGGCAAATTATTCAACTGTGCGGCTGTGATTGATGGGACGGGCATTATCGGTATTGTGCCAAAAACATTTATACCGGGTACCGCACAGTACTATGAGGAAAGATGGTTCTCATCTGCCGCTGATGCCGATTTCGATTCAGTTCAAATTGGCGACAACGATGTTCCTTTCGGTAACGATTTGCTTTTCGGTAATTCCGCTTCGGGACTTCTATTCGGGGTAGAAATATGCGAAGACCTTTGGGCAATTGCTCCACCGAGTAACGATATGGCTATTGCTGGTGCTAATCTGATTTTCAATCCTACGGCAAGCGACGAATATCTTGGCAAGACGGATTATAGGCGACGACTTGTTACTTTACAATCGGGCAGACTGCTTGCCACTTATGCTTATGCTTCGACAGGTCCGGGGGAATCCACAGGCGATATTCTTTTCTCGGGACATTGTATGATTGCCGAGAACGGTACTATGCTTGCCGAAAATGAAAGATACGTTTTTGAATCACAATTAATTATTTCCGATATTGATGTTGAAAAATTGGCACACGAACGATTGAGAAATAATACTTACGGAATATCCAAAACGGAAAAAATATTTAGGATTTTGTCGGTTGAATTTAATGATGTGCAGACTAAAGAATTGTTCCGCCATATTAGTTCGGCACCTTTTATTCCGTCAGACGAATTGCTGAGACACGAGACTTGCGAAGAAGTGTTTAGCATTCAAACATCTGCTTTGGCAAAGAGAATTAATCATATCGGAATAAAAAATGTTGTTATCGGTATTTCGGGCGGGTTAGATTCTACTCTTGCCCTGCTCACTGTTCGCAAGACGTTTGAACTGCTTGATTTGGACTCCAAGGGTATATATGCAATTACAATGCCCGGCTTAGGGACAAGCGATAAAACAAAAAATAATGCTATTGAACTAGCAAAACAACTAAAGACTACCGTAAAAATTATTGATATTGTACCTGCTGTCGAGCAACATTTTAAAGATATTGGACATAATAAAAACAAACACGATATTACTTATGAAAATTCGCAAGCACGCGAGAGAACGCAAATCTTGATGGACTACGCAAACAAAGTTGATGGAATTGTGATTGGGACGGGCAATCTTTCGGAGATGGCACTTGGCTGGACTACATATAACGGAGACCAGATGTCTATGTACGGCGTAAATGCAGGAATTCCCAAGACTTTGATTAAGTATATAATCGGTTGGTGTGCCGAAACGCAGTACTCAGGCAAACTTGCCAAACTGCTTACGGACATTATGAATACACCGATTAGCCCGGAACTACTACCTGCAAAGAGCGGAAAAATGCAGAAAACCGAAGATACAATCGGACCATATCGTTTGCATGATTTCTTTTTATATTACTTTATGCGTATGTCATTTTCACCTACTAAGATTTATCTATTGGCAAATCTTGCATTTAAGGGTGAGTACAAATCTGCAACGATAAAAAAATATATGCAAGTATTCTATAAGCGATTTTTTGCCAATCAGTTTAAACGTAATGCAATGCCGGACAGTATAAAGGTTGGTACTGTATCACTGTCGCCACGCGGCGACTGGCGAATGCCTTCCGATGCAGTTGTTAAATTATGGCTTGATGAAATAGACAATTTATAATTTCATTTTGAAATATCAGAAAAATGAGATAATTTTGCACTCCTTAATATGCCAACATAGCTCAGTTGGTAGAGCAGCTCATTCGTAATGAGCAGGTCTGCGGTTCAAGTCCGCATGTTGGCTCAATAAAAAAAAGACTACCCAAAAGTAGTCTTTTTTTTAAATTAAAATCTCATCTTAAACTCTGGCGATTTGCCCGAGGATAGCCGGACGGGACGCACCGGTAACAGAAGGAATATTAGCCGGCAATGCTCCCAACGTCCTATAAGCCAAATATGCAAAGCTGATTGCTTCCTTCGAGTCGGCAGGAATACCGATTTCATCGGAAATACGCAAAGTGGACTCAGGGAGTTTCTCTTTGATTTTGGACAAGATATAATCATTATGACTGCCACCGCCGCTTATAATAATTTCCGATTTTACATTACCGAAAAGCTTAATGTTATGAGCAATACACCAAGCAGTAAAATATGATAAAGTAGTGATAATATCCTTGGCAAGAAAACGCTGAGCATAGTTGTCAAGAATAGTATGTATTAAATGAACACCAAACATTTCGCGTCCTGTTGATTTGGGCGGTTCGGCATAAATAAAATCATTCTGTTTCAGAAATTCAAGTAATTGCGGGATTACCTCGCCCTTCATAGCTATTGAACCGTGGTCGTCATAAGATTTATTATAAAGGACTTTCATAGCCGAATCAATCAAAACATTACCCGGACCTACATCGAATGCTTTAACCTTTTCGCTCGGGATACCTGCAGGTAACAAAGTAATATTTGCTATACCGCCGATATTTACGGCGATAATATTATCTTTCTCAGTACCAAAAAACTCATAATCAAAAATAGGAATAAGCGGAGCGCCCTGTCCGCCAAGTGCAGTATCGGCTTCGCGGAAATTACCGACAACAGTCATGCCGAGCATTTGAGCCAAAGCGGAAATACCACCTAATTGATAGGTGATTTTCTTTTCGGATTCTGTTCCGGGTTCATGCCAGACAGTTTGCCCGTGGATACCTACAGCATCTAAATGAGTGATATTATTGGTCAGCATTAATTCCCTGACTGCTTTTGCATATATTTCGGACAGACGGTAATGCATTTGTGTAACTTTTTGAATTGTTGTTTCTTTTGAAATTAAATCCAAAATGTCTTGTTTTAATGAAAATTCATAGGGAGTTGAGTTGGTCGCAATAATATTAACTCTGTGATGGTGTTCATTTTCTTGAGTGAATTCAACAATCGCCGTATCAATGGCATCTAATGAAGTACCGGTCATTATTCCGGCAAGTAATCTGGGTTCTGCAAGCCATTGTTCAGGTGGTAAAAAACTATTATTCATTATTTTACCTTTTGTATTACAAAGGGCTGTTAATAAAATGACAGCCCTTGGAAAATTATACTAAATTTATTTTTTTATTTCAACACCGGTTAGCTCGGAATCAAAAGGCATTCCGTCAGGTGTTTTCGAAACATTCTTATATAGATTGATGAAATCGGGTTTGTGCGATTTCTTGACTTTTTCCTGAATGGTCATCAATGCTTTGATAACCGCTTCGGGACGAGGCGGACAACCGGAAATATAGGCATCTACCGGCAAGAATTGGTCAATGCCCTGAACCACACTATAACTGCGGAACATACCACCGGTCGAAGCACAAGCACCCATAGAAACAACCCATTTCGGGTCGGGCATTTGGTCATATACTTTGCGGACTACCCAAGCCATTTTATAAGTAACCGTACCTGCAACAAGAAGTAAATCACTCTGACGCGGAGACATTCTGAACACTTCCGAGCCGAAGCGAGATACATCAAATCGAGAAGATGCGAAAGCCATCATCTCGATAGCACAGCAAGAAATCCCGAGAGGCATTGGCCACATTGAATTAGCCTGCGCCCACTTCAATACAAAGTCAATTGATGTAGTTAAAAATCCATCTTTTTCAATATCGGTTCCTATTCCCATTTTAAAGCACCCTTTCTGATGATATAAATATATCCGGCAAGTAACAAAACAATGAATAACAGCATAGCAACAAACCCGTTTGTGCCAAGCTGTTTAAATTGAACAGCCCACGGATACATAAATACAATTTCAACATCGAATACAATGAAAAGCATAGCAACAAGATAGAACTTGACCGAAAACCGCTCCCTTGCAGTACCGAATGGTTGCATACCACTTTCATAAGTTGTTCGTTTTTGTTTTGTATCTCGTCTTGCACCTAATACTTCGGAAAAAAGCATAAACAAGAAAGCCATTCCGAAACCGAAGATGAGCATAAAAATTAACGGAATATATTCTGCGGACATTTTTAATCCTTATGTTTGCTGAAAATTGTTATTTACAGAATGTAAATATATTATCTTTTTTATTAAATAACAAACATAAAAAAAGAAAGGTCGCCAAAATGACGACCTTATTTTATTCATTGCGTTTCTCTATGGTACAATTACCATTTCCTATCCCACCACATCTTAGAGAAAATAAAGACCGGAATTGATTCCGTGTAGCCATCAGCTTTCTTTAAATTTGCACCGTTATATAGTCTCTCCGGCTGCGGATAGACCATACGGCGTACAATTTTTGTACCTTTGCTGGGTGTTAATTTTGGTAAAGATGTTCTTCTCCAATCAGTCCAAGTTTCCATTTGTGCATACAGAGCAATGTATTTCTGATTAATTACATCTTCGAGTGTCAGCTTATCTGCACCAACTGCAACCGAAGCAGATTCAACATATTCCGTTGCTTTTGCATCGGTAATACCGAAGAACATACAACTTGCCTTTGTAGCATCTTGATATGCCTTATACGCCTGTGTACCGTTTTGAGCGTCTAGATAACATTCCGCTTGAATGAATTTAATCTCAGCATAAGTAATGAATGGTACAGGTGCATTCTGCTTTGTATAGAAGCCATTAGGTAGTAATGATGTCAAATAAGATGTATCCTGCGAAGTAAAGGGCATAATTCTCGGGTCTTTGAATTTCTTCATAAGCTCCATTAATTTATTGCCCATACTAATATCTCCGCGTTGCTGCATAAATTGATAGAAAGGATTTGCTTGTGTTTCCTTAGCTCCGAATGCAACAAGCATATCATCGCTATTCGAAGTAAACCCTTTCAATGAGTATGCCAAAGCATTTGCGTAGTCCTTTACGTGAAGGGCATATCTTGCCTTCAAAGACCAAGCGGCTTTAGTCCATTTAGTCAAATCACCGTTGTAGATAAAATCATCTTTACCCGGAATAAATACGCCTCCGTCTTTACCGCCCAAATACCCGATAGCTTCATCTAATAGACTTTGTATAGTCGTATAGATTTTTTCTTGAGAATCAAAAACGGGTTTTAGATTGTCATTCCCCTGGAATGACTCGCTGTAAGGAATATCACCGAGTAAATCCGAAGTATTCCCCAGACCTACTGCTGTCATTATCATAGCAATACCGACATAATAGTTGCAACCTTTTTTCTTTCCATCTTTTATCAAAAAGTCCAAATCCATTAATGGACCCGAATACATATTGTTCCAAGCATTCGGAAGGTCGGATTCTACTAACTCATAATTATACAAGCTCTCGTGTTGTCGGGCTGTGCCGAGATGATGTTGTGTGAACAGGCTGGTAAACCTATAATAATCGCCTCCGAAAATATAAGCCATACCCACCTGTGTTGTTGGCAAAATAGTACTATATGGTGCTTCTGCCGGTGCCGTTGGATCAACATTAATATTTGAATCTACCCAATTGCAGCCGGAAACCATAATTATCAGTGCCATCAAAGCCGTTAATGATAATATTTTAGTTTTCATATTAATTTTTCTTATTTATTAACAAAATAATTATTAAAATAACTCCGACTTAGCAAATTAGAAGTTAAAGTTTACACCGAATATGAATGATTTCACATTAGGCATTTGGAAATAATCCATACCTTGCGAATTCGATGCACCCGTCAAGCTTGTCTCCGGGTCTATACCCGTATAATCCGTACTTAACCAAAGATTACGTGCTGTGAAAGAGAGTGTAATCTCAGGGAAGTATGCAGTACCAAAGAAATTTCTGGCAAATGTATAAGCAAATGAAACTTCACGAAGTCTTATCCAGTTTGTTTCTTCAACAAAGTCTTCCGAATTATTACTAAATCCACCGCCGTTTCCTCTATACCATTCGGCATCGGGATGTACGGTGATATCATTAGCCTGTCCGTGATTACTTGCTTTTACACCTTTGAAGACTTTCGCTTTTCCTCTGTCTTCCGTCAGCTTGCTTCTGCCAAAGTATGTTAAAGCACCTTTGGTGCCGTTCCACATAATACCGCCTTGGCGAATATCGAATAAGAACGAGAATCTAACGCCATAAACATTAAATGAATTATTGATACCCATAGTCCAATCCGGCAGGAAGGTACCAAATGCTATCTCTTTATTACTTATTATAGGATAACCATTCTTACTATCATCAGCCGCCGTATCTTGGATAACAATATTTCCGTTTTCATCACGTACCCAACCACCACCAAAAATGGTACCATAAGGCATGCCGGCAACCGCACGAATAGAGGCACCTGAAAATCCACCGATAAATACATTATCAACATTCGGAGCAAGTTTATCTACATTGTTTGTATTTTTTGTATAGTTCACGGCTATATCCCACTGGAAGTCATTGCTTCTGACAGGAGTAATGTTGAATAGTAATTCAATACCTTTATTGGAAATTTGTCCTGCATTTTTGACCTGCCTGAAATATCCCGATGTTGTTGATATAGGTATAGAGAAAATTTGGTCGTATCCAACGGAATTGTAATATGTAACATCAAATCCCATACGATTGTCGAAGAAATTCAATGCTAAACCGACTTCCCAAGATTTTGTTATTTCGGGCGATAAAAGATTGTTTCCGAGTACATCACCCTTAACAAAACCAACCTGTCCGTTGAACGGGAAAGAAACACCATTAGTCCAACCATCGCTATAACTGGCTTGTACATAAGGTGTAATGGTCGAATAAATCGGAGCATCTTTACCTACCACAGCATAGTTCGCTCTGAATTTACCAAAGGAAATAACAGAATTTTTAAATACATTCTCAAATGCTTCGGTAAAAATCCAGCTTGCATTCACAGTTCCGAACATAAATGAATTATTATCCTTGGGCAATGAAGTTGACCATTCGTTTCTAATTGCTCCATTTAAGTATAACCAACCTTTGTAGTTGAATGTCAAATCTCCGTAATATGCCATTCTTCTTAGCTTACCATATCCATTTCTAACTAATTGACTTGATGTGTTAGAAATATGATAAAACTCAGGTATAACTAATTCATCGCCTTGAATATAGAAACTTTGGCTAACTGATTGATATAAGTTTTGTCCCAAATTGAGTTTCATATTCCAATTACGCGTTAAATCATAATCGGCGGTTAATATGTTATCCATATTGAAATCAGTATTGAATATGTTATCTAGTCCAATCTGTCCATTTAAAAATTGATTAGAATGTATTGCAAATCTCTGTTCACGTACATCGGAATAATGGTCAATACCGGTTCTTGTGATAAATGACCAATTGGAATTTAGATAGAAATCCAGTTGGAAACTTCCGATAAACCTATTAACATTATCTGTAAACGGATTCATATTTACCGTCCATAATGGATTGTCATATCTGGCATTTCCATCTCCTGTTTCTCCGCGATATGTTCTCTGTGTTCTTTGGGGTAGGAACATATATGCCGCTTCATTATTTGCACCGTCTTTACCAAAACCATTAGAATTATCGAAAGAAATTGGAGTTCTCAACAAACCGAGCATCACACCCGATAAGTTTGAACCCTGCTGTATTCTTCTACCACCTGATTTTGTGTAATTCAAATTGACAGATGCTTTCAAGAACGAAGCGATTTTTGCATCGGCATTCAAGCGCAAAGATGTTCTCTCGAACTTTGATAATGGAACCACACCGCCCAATGTCTTATTATTGGCAATCGAAAAATAGAATGAACCAAATTCATTAGCACCGGTCATTCCAATATTTGTATTCAAGGTTCTACCTGTCTGGAAGAAATCCGCTACATTATCATAAGGAACGAATTTAGTTTTGGCATCAGCGCTTGACTTACCTACTATATGACCATGTTTATCATATTTATCAAATTTGCCGTCCCAGTAAAGTGAATCAATATTTGGTCCCCAAGATAACGATAAACCAGTTCCAGGACTATACCATACGTTTCCTGTATCTTTTGTATTCTTCGTTTCCCATCTCACTGGGATACCCTGAACAAATCTATTTTGTAGTTCAGGAAGTTTATTAACCTGCTCAAGTCCGTAGCTGAAACCTGCGGTTACATTGATACCATTACCGGCTCCACCTATTCTACCTCTCTTGGTAGTAATAATAACAGCACCGCTTGCGGCGCGAATACCGTAAAGTGCAGTTGCGGCAGGACCTTTAAGAATGGTCATTGATGCAATATCCTCAGGTGCCAAATCAATAGCACGATTGGAATAAGCAACACCATTAAGAAGGTTATTACTGCCGTCATCAGGATTGCCGGAATAAGTTTGCGAATTGTCAATAGGAATACCGTCTATGACAAACAATGGTTGATTTTGTCCTGTTATTGAAGATATACCGCGAATAGTAATGAATGAAGAACCACCCGGTACACCTGAAGAATTGATGACATTAACACCGGCTACTTTGCCGGATAGTGCATTCAAAATATTGGTAGTTTTAGAATCCTCGATTTGTGAACTTTTAAATTCTTCGATAGAATAGCCGAGTGATTTTTTCTCGCGTTCCATACCGATTGCTGTAACGACAACTTCATCGGTTAGTACCGCATCGTCCATTAATTGAATATTAATCACGTTTTCATCTCCGATAGAAACTACTTTCGTTTTCATTCCTACGAATCTAAAAACAAGTTTGTTAGCACTGCTCGGAACTGTTACAGTATAAACGCCGCCCGATTTGGTAACCGTACCATAAGACGTACCTTTGACAGAAACTGTAACACCTACAAGCGGTTTGCCTTTCTCGGAAGTAACTTTTCCCGTAATAACCTTGTCGGCTGAATACAGCGAACTGACTCCGAGCATTAGAATTAGTATAAGAGTTGTAAATATTTTCATAACGCTTTGTCGATTATTTAACAAAAACATTTAAAGTGATGAGCGATGGGCGAATGCAATTAGACGGGGAAGTGTGGTTTTCTCTCCCCCGTTTAGGAAATACATTTAAGCAACTTTTTCATATATGAACCCTGATTAAGTTTAACAAAAAACAACAATTAAATATGTCGCCACAATATTATTGAAATTTAATTATATTATACGTATTCTTATTGCTCTATGTCCGTTAAGCTATGCTTTAACCGTTAGGATTATATTGATTTTTATTAACAGACTGTTATTTTGTTATTCGTTAAGTATCTAGCGCACTGTTAATCTAATAATTTTTACTTAATTGTCAAAATAAATTTTAATATAATTTACTTTTATATTATTTACTCTATTCGTTAGAAAACTTGTAAAAACTTATGGTTAAAAGAATTATATGTATTTTTCCATTTTTGCGATTTTTTGAAAAATATTACACACTGCACAAATATTTTTCAAATTTTGAATAATATAATGCGTCATAATGAAAGTGCTTTTTATAATTAATCTTATTTATATCAGATAATGAACGATAAACAAAGAATTGAACATCTAAAAGAATCAATCAATAATGTAAAAAACGAAATCGCAAAAGTAATCATCGGGCAGAACGATATTGTCGAGCAGTTACTGATTTCACTTTTTGCAAAGGGACACTGCTTGCTGGTTGGTGTTCCGGGACTTGCTAAGACTCTGCTCATCAAAACCCTTGCCGATACTATGGATTTGAGGTTTAGCAGAATACAATTTACTCCCGACCTGATGCCTAGCGATATAACGGGAACAGAAATTATTGAAGAAAATATATCAACCGGACAAAAACAATTCAAATTTATTAAAGGTCCTGTTTTTGCCAATATTATCCTTGCTGATGAAATCAACAGAACACCACCTAAAACTCAGTCTGCCTTGCTCGAGGCTATGCAGGAGCATGTGGTTACAGCCGCAGGCAATCCCTATGTTCTGGAAGAACCATTCTTTGTCCTTGCTACTCAAAATCCGATTGAGCAGGAAGGAACATATCCACTGCCCGAAGCACAGCTTGATAGGTTTATGTTTAATTTATGGCTCGACTATCCATCTGAAACGGAAGAGCAGGATATTGTAAAATCGACTACTTCGGCTAATGTTCCGAAAATCAATAAAATTATTGCAACAGATGAAATTATTGCTTTCCAGCAACTTGTAAGGGAAGTGCCGGTTGCCGATAATGTAATTAAATATGCCGTAAATCTTGTTCGTTCCACACGACCGGAAACTGCATCACATCAAATTGTAAAGGACTTTATCAGTTACGGTGCAGGACCGCGAGCCAGTCAATATCTTATTCTCGGGGCAAAATCACGTGCCGCTCTGAGCGGACGTTTTTCACCGGACATTGATGATGTAAAAGCAGTAGCTAATTCCGTCCTACGCCATAGAATTGTTACCAATTTCAATGCGGAAGCCGAAAATATTAGTACATCTAACATTGTTGCGGAGCTAATTACCAAGTCTTAATTCTCTAATAAAGTAAAACGGGAGCATAGTGCTTTTTCGCGTTCGTCGTTGGAGGCAATAATCACTCCACCCCCTATATCAATATGGCTTTGAATGATTGCCTTAACGGAGTCAATGCCGGCTGTATCCAAATTAGTGAACGGTTCGTCAAGAAAGAAAATTTCGGGGTGCGATTGCATTGCTATCATATATTTAACTCTTTGCTTCATTCCGGATGAAAATGTCTTTATTAAATCATTACGTCTCTTGTGTAGATTGAAAGTCTGCATTAATTCATCTGCTTGCCTTCTGTCGAATCCTAGACCTTTTAATTTTGAAAATAGGTGAAGATGTTCCATAGGAGTAAATTCTTCATAAAGGGTCAGATATGGTGAAACAAATCCAATATGAGCCGCAATTTCATCTCGATTAATACTCTTTGTATCAATTGAAAAAGAAAGTTCACCGGTTGTCGGTCGCAAAATACCGGAGAGGACTTTCAGTAGGGTTGTCTTACCCGAACCATTTGTTCCGGCTATGCCAACAATTTCGGAATTACTAACGGAAATACTTACATCGGAGAAAATATTTCTTCTCCGTACAAATCTAATACTTAATTTGTTCCCAATTAATTCAAATTTCTTCATAATTTATTCGGAATTAATAATTGCAATTTTACCTCTGCATTCACTACTTGTGCTTGCCACCTTAAATATATATATCCCACTACCGAAATTATTTAGTATATGGGAATTTAGTTCGATAATCAGTTTGTTACCACGAGTATTAACAATATGTTGTCCCCGATAAATTTCTTGCAATTCGCTGTTGAGCAAAAGCAATTCAACATTTGTACCGTAGATTGCATCATGTGGTGCAGGAAAGTAAATTGTATTATCTCGGGACAAAACAAATGGATTCGGAAAAGCATAACAAATTGCTTGCGTAATAATACCTTCGGTGCTTATGGATTTTTCGCAGATATTTCCTTTCTCTTGCTCAATAATATAGTAGTATCCCGTGCGTCCGATTGATTTATAATCTTGCATCGGCTTAGATACTACTTTTAACATATAGGGCATTTGATACTCGGATTGGAATATTGCAGATTTAATATTAGTATTTGTTATAATAACATCAAAGCTCGCAGGAGTAATTTTAGTACTCCCCTTATTTAAAGTAATCCGATAGAAACGGAATTCATAGGACAATAGCCAACCGCTCGAAAGATATGAAGGCTCGGTAAAATCAACATCTTTATAATAAGACATAAGCGGAAAATCAGAGGCATGGTCAAATCCGAACTCAGGTTTAGAGCGCTCATTGGTATAATACAACCATTCCATAAATTCGCACCATTTAATTGCAAGTGTTGTTTCCCTTTCAATAAATGCTTTGTTCAATGCTTCATAACTCTGTACACCTGTTGCAATTATTTCCCACATTCGTCGGAGTAGATTATCGCCGAATTTCTTATATACATATTGCCCGAAAATTCCGTACAAATATCCCGAAGTTGAAACGCCATTACCGAAAGTATATTTATCGGGATGTTTAAAAAGATATTCCACATATTGCATATAGTCATTTGTTTCCGGGAATAGTCTGTACTCGAACCAAGTACTTGTCATCTCGTTGATTGAAGGTGCTTTTGCGTCCTCACCATACATAAACTGAACTGCGTGATGATATTCGTGAGCAATTGTGATTTTCATACCAAGCCAACTCGTATCACGAAAAGTAGCATATTTTTTGTGTGCATTGGAGTATGAAGAATCTCGCCGGCTGTAATCATTATCAATTACTATATATGCGCTGTGTCGGGGTCTGTTTTTTATTCCACCGGGTAATTTTGTTTCTGCAACAGTATAGCCATAGAGACCCTTTTGGTTAAGATTACCCTTGCCAATATTCAGGACATAAACATCAAAAGCATTTGAACCGCCCAAGCCTTTGTCTGACGCAGGACATAGATAATGGAGTTCTTCGACTTCAATCTTGTGTACATAATTAAAATAAAAGCAGACCGAATCAATATAATCGGGGATACCATTGCGATTATTATCTATTAGGTTTACAGCATTATTACCGATAATATCATAATGAATAAGGAATCGCCCCGATGAAGAAGCATAAGATTTTTGCAATTCCGGACGCCCATTATCATTGATTTTCGCTAAAGCTCTATTGCTTGCAATTTTTTCATTATGCGGTAAAAATGTTCCGCATTTACTGCCGAATCTTTCGTCAGCTCTATCCATCTCCGCCATTAAAAATAGCGACTCGGCAAAGAAAAACAATATGATAAACAATACTCTTGAAATCATATTACAAATATAATAAATAAATGGATTGAAAAGATAGGAATAATATCAAAAGTTGTGAGCAACTATATTTAGCGGAACATTTCCTTAATCATTCCCCATGTTTTTTGAATACTGCTAATTTTATGAACGACACTTACATTGTCGGAGTACTCGAATTTGTTGTTCTTTTTGATTATTTTTATTCTGTACATAAAATTATTTGAGGATAATGTATGCCCCTGAGCATCTTTTTTATTGAAAACATTATCATCTGTGAATGAATATGAAGAAGCAAAACCATGTGCCTTTTCCATTGACAGATATTTGAAGCTACCATTGATATAGGCACGTTCAATTTCGAAATGGGAAATATTGGCTTCGTCTCTTGTACTCCATCGTAGAGTAACATTTTTATTGTCGGATTTTGCCGTGAATGAACTCAGAATTGTATTCTGAGCAATTGCCAAAAAAGTAAACGCAAACAATAGCAATATGATATATCTCTTCTTCATCATCACAAATATATTAATTTGAAATTCATTTTCCAAATAATTCTACAATTATTTCATACATAATAACACATAAACCCGATAAAATGTTACAAAAAAATTATCAACTTCATAATTATTCCAAAATACTTTGTTCAACCGCTTGTGTTTTATATGTCTTATTCATTAATATTATTGCGGCACTTGCTTGTAAAAGCGCACTAATCATAGTGATAAATGTGAAATCCTTATTAAATGCTGTAAAGAGAGAAACAGCCGCAGGATTAATTGTTACAGCTACTATTATCGGAATTACAAAATTTAAAATGAAAAACGTTATCAACGCTCCTATCTCGGGACGTTTGATTGAACCGGAAAAATTAAAAAACAATACTATTGCAAAATCACGAAATAGAAACAAGAGAATACTAATTGGAAGAAATAAACCGGCTAATCCGTTTGCATCTGGTGCAAAAGAAAAATATACCAAAGAAATAATTTGCATTAATATTGTTACAATCGAAACGAAGATACAAGTAGTAAGCCATAATGGAGTAATATATGATAATTCTTTAAAATTATGTTCTTTGTATAATTGAAGTATTTTCTTATATTTAATTACACTATGCTTCTCACTGAATATTAGATAATAATTTAAAGAAATGAGTACAGGAGCAAAAAATATGTATGGAATAATTACTGAATTAAACGAAAATATTGGGAGATTTCGAGATATAGTTAATAACTCGTTCGACATTTCTTTTATGCCAAAATTAAAACCGAGAAAAAATACAGTTAAAAATATTAAAAAGGCAATCCAAGCCGTTGATTTATTCCGAAAATTGAACTCTAATCTAATCAGATTTTTCAAACCGTATATCGCCCATAATACAAAAATGATTGTACCGCCTATTGCAAAATCAATAGCATCAAAACCAATAAAATACCAATAGATTGTATCTATATGTAGTAGGGACTCATTCATATTGGAAAAATAGAACGCTGAGACAATCGCCCGCACTTCCCATGAAATAGCAACAGCTATTAGAAAATAGAAAAACCATGAAATCTTATGTTTAGTTCTATTTTTCCTCAACCCCATTGTTGCCAAAATCATTGCGCTTACCTGAATGAATAGTGCAAAGAACAAACTCCAAATACCAAACCTGAGACTTGTAATAAAATTATCTTCGGATATTGCGGCAATAAAATATACAAAAAGAGTAATTAATGCGCCGTACCAAGCAAAAGCAGTACTACCGAAAAGTTTACCGATAGCCATAGAAAGCGGACTACTCAATGTTAAACGCTGATTATCCCAAGTCCGTTCATTCAATTCCGAAACAATGCTTTCGGTGGCAAGTTTTGTTCCGTAAATATTTGCCAAAATCGTAAATAATATAATGCTAAGATGATAAACTCCACCAATTGCCAGCATTGCGATAAATAGTATTGCCAAAATAATAGGCATTACGATTAATCTGCTCAATGTGAACTCCTGCCAAATATTTCTGCTCAGTTCGGGATTTGCCGGATTGATATACATTATTTGCCTCCTTTGGATAGTATGCTTAAATAGTGTTCCTGCATATCTATCTCTTTTTCTCTGAAACTTATAACTGGAATATTATGTGCGAGCAAATGCTTTAGAAATTCGCTTTGTTCTTGTTCATCTCCATTAAACTGTACGGTTACACTCTTTTCTTCAATTATGCAATCACCTACCGCATCAAATGCTTTAATTCTTTCCTCTAATTCAGGTACATAGTCAGTTATTGAAAATTCAATAATCCGTTCACCGGTATCGGTATTGCTGTTCTTAACAGATTCATGACTAACTATTTTTCCTTTTTGTATTATCAGAATATCGCTGGCATAGCGGTCGAGTTCTGCTAGTATATGAGAAGAAACAACAATTGTCATACCCATAGCATTTAGTTCTTTGAATAGTTCACCAAGTAATATCCGTGCTTCGG
>Ga0256846_1000031_pt1 | contig 59587 bp, 61 predicted proteins | sample TevniametaG_FD_189098 | JGI IMG/M metagenome (GOLD analysis project Ga0256846, IMG submission 189098) | Tube worm associated microbial communities from hydrothermal vent at the East Pacific Rise, Pacific Ocean - Tevnia | ecosystem: Host-associated > Annelida > Integument > Unclassified ...
CCGTTCCGGGCATAATATCATGGATCATCCCCCGCCATCTTAACTCTTCAACAAAATCTTTATTTGATGTGGTCATTCAAACTATTTGTCTGCCAAGATCAATGGCTTTCATGTTCATATCCACAGTTCCTTTTGGTGCCCATTTTTCAACAAAGTTAACCATGTTGTCATAGTCGATAATGTTTGTTAGTTTTTGAGTCATTGAAAGTGTAACTACAGAAGTAAAAACAATATTTCCCAATTGTTTTTTTATCTCATTGATCATAGGTATTTTGTATATTTGCCAGTTCTTTGTATCACCGAGGTCTGTTATCAGATTTGAATCAACAACAACTATCGCATCGTCTTTAACTCTGCTTTTATACAAATCGTAAGGTTTTTGATATGTACAAAGAAAAAAGTCAATATGACTTGCTTGAGGGAATACTATTTTCTCATTTGAGATTATAACATCGACTTTCGTCGGACCCCCTCTGACCGTTGCAGTGTAAGTAGGACTCTCCAACGCATATTTCCCTTCCTTTTCAACAGCAATATCTACCAGCAGAGCACCGGCTGTTATTATTCCCTGACCTCCAACGGCACCTAATCTTATTTCATATCTATCCATTTTATCCTCATACTATTTTTTATTATTCTTTTTTGCGGCTTCTTTTGCAGCCGGTACAATATGCTTATGATAAAGTTCCGAGTATTCATATCTATTTTTGTCTTCCAAGAGAATTCCTACAGGATATTTATGAGCCCTCTCTTCCGTACTCATCTTTGCATACTGTTCTTTTGTTACTGTCCTACTGGCAATCCATTTTGTCATTTTAACGGGGTTTTTCATTTTATTTTTTCTGCCTAGATTTATGTGACAGTTGCTTATCGCTTCCACCACGGAAAAACCGCTATGTTGGAAAGATTTCTTAATAACTTCTTTTAACTGGGTTGTCCTGTTGACCGTTTCTCTTGCAACAAAAGTTGCTTTTGCTGCTATCATCAGTTCGGAAGGATGAAATTTCGGTTCAATATTACCGTACGGAGTTGTTTCGGTTATGAATTTTTGTGGAGTTAGGGGTGAAACTTGACCTCCGGTCATACCATAAACTCCGTTATTTATCAGGATCATTTTAATCCCTATATTCCGCCTTGCCGCGTGAATAAGATGATTCCCACCTATTGCCATTGCATCTCCGTCTCCCGATATAACCACCACAAGTTTATCAGGTCTTGAAAGTTTTACACCCGTAGCAAAAGTGAGAGCTCTTCCGTGAGTTGTGTGAAGAGTGTTTGTGTTGAAAAATGTCGGCATTCTACCTGAGCATCCGATTCCTGCAATTACAATAATATCGTTCGGATCAATATCAAGTTCCGAAAAAGCCATTGCAATTGATTTTAAAACAACACCATCGCCACATCCCGGGCACCAAGGTGTCGGAAATGTCTGATACCTAATATATTTTTCATATTTGTTCATTTGGTGAACTCCTTGATTGAATCAATTATTTCCTGAGGAGTAAATGGGATTCCGTTTGCTCTTAAAAGGGTGTTTTTCTTTACATCATCCGTAGAAACTCTCTCAATTTCATATTTGATTTGTCCCATGTTCATTTCAACGGTCAATACCTTTTTAATCTTTTTAAACCTTTCTTGAAGTGCCTTTTTCGGAAACGGCCAGATTGTAAGCGGTTGGAACAAACCTACTTTTATCCCTTCCTCTCTTGCGTCCCTTACAGCACATAATGCGGCTCTGGCGGAAACTCCGAAAGCAAAAACCATTATTTCCGCATCTTCCATATGGTATTCATTGAATTTGATGATCTCATCTTGGTAATGATATATTTTTTGCATCCTAAGATGTTGCATTTTATTGGCGGTATCGGGATCGGATGTCGGCCAACCATGCGAGTCGTGTTCCAGTCCGTCGATATGGATCGGATAACCTTTAAAAAAATCTACTCTCGGTGGATTTTCTCCGATATTTCTATCATAAATATTTAGATCCTTAATAACGTTTACTTTTTCCTTATAGATATTGATATCTTTTTTTGCCGGAATCTCTATATCTTCGTGGGCTTTGGCTATTACTTCATCCAAAAGGAGAATGACCGGATTCCAGAATTTTTCCGAAAGATTGAAAGCTCTAACCGTTTCGGAAAAAATTTCATCGGCAAAAGCGGGATAAAGGGCAATAATCGGATGGTCACCATGAGTTCCCCATCTGGCTTGCATTATATCGGCTTGGGAAGGTTTGGTCGGAATTCCGGTAGAGGGACCACCTCTCATAACATTTACAATTACGAGGGGAATCTCCGCCATAACCGCAAGACCGAGATGTTCCTGCATTAGTGAGAAACCCGGACCACTTGTAGCAGTAAGAACTTTCTTTCCGGAAAGAGAGGCACCTATACATGCACCCAAAGCCGATATTTCATCCTCCATCTGAATAAAATCACGTCCCATTTTCGGAAATTCTCTTGAAAGATGTTGGGCAACCTCGGAAGACGGTGTTATGGGATATCCTGCAAAAAAATCACATCCTGCCTCAATTGCAGCTTTTGCAACAATTATGTTTCCTTGGAATACTTTTCTTTTGCTCATTTCTCGTCCTTGTATTGCTCATGATTTATAAATATTGCAAAATCGGGACATCTCCGTTCACACATTTTGCATCCGATACAGTATTCGGGTGCATCAACTTTTAGAGATATACCGAACTTACTCTTAATATTATCTTCAAGAATAAGAGTCCCTGTCGGACATATATCGACACAGAGACCACAACCTTTGCAGTATCTACTTATAAGTTCAATACTGTTTTTTTTTTTTGAAGGATTCTTCTCTTTGCGAATTAAAAGAGCTGCTTCGTTAATTTGTTTTTCTTCTTTATCCATGTATTTTACCCCTGTATTTCAGGATTTGATTTTTGACTTTTAAAACAAACAATTTCTATGGATTGAAAATTTTGGATTATCATTTTTGCTTCCCGATTATCTCAACTTAACGGCAAGGATAAATGATTTTGTATGAATGCCCATTTTTTTAGAAGGAATTCTATCATAAATATAAAGTGAATTGAAACAAATGGAGCACTTTTTTTTATTTTTTTTTGTGAAGATTTAAACTTGATTTTTAAACATGAAGTTACTTTGCAAAAGGGGCGTTTATTCCCCTATGATTTTTACCAAAATTCTCTTCCGTCTCATTCCGTCAAATTCCCCATAGAAAACGGCTTCCCAAGGTCCTAAGTCAAGTTTCCCTTCGGTGACGGCGATCACCACTTCTCTTCCCATTATTGTCCTTTTTAAGTGTGCATCGGCATTATCTTCAAAACCATTGTGCATATATTGTGAATAGGGCTTTTCAGGAGCAAGTTTTTCCAACCAAATCTCATAATCATGATGAAGTCCCGACTCGTTATCATTGATGAATACACTTGATGTGATATGCATAGCGTTGCACAGAAGGATCCCTTCTTTGATGCCGCTTTTTTTTAAACATTTTTCTATCTGTGGGGTTATATGGAGCAACTCTCTCCTCTTTTGTGTCTCAAACCATAATTCTTCTCTATAAGTTTTCATTTACTCTCCTTTGCAAGCTTTTGTAAATCAACAATATAATCGGCTATTTTTATGATATCATCTCTTTTAAAATGTTTAATATTTTTAAAAACATTTTTATCGGAAATAATTGCAGATAGAGATCTAATATTCGATTTGAGTTTGTTAGAAATTTCAGGATCAAAAACTTCAAAAATATGAGAACCGTTTACAGTGAGTCCCTCAATTAAGATGAAGTCGTGATCTTTGAAATCATTGTCGGCAATTTTAGAAAAATCCTTAGGATCGGTGATTTGTCTCATTTTCATTAATTGTTTTTCCGCAATCAAATATACGGTCTCGGCACCACTGTCAAGAAATTTTCTGCTGTCTTTTCCTTCCGGTTCCACATGAAATCTGTCCGGTATTTTTTTAACTGCAAGAACATTAAATCCACGTCCGGAAAGTTCTTTGATAAGACTGCTTATCAATGTGGTTTTTCCACTCTTTGACCATCCGATAAATGAAAAAAATTTCATCAAGAGATACTAATCCATAATAAAAAAATAGTCAATAATACGACCGAATAGTTAAATAAGGTCTGAAAATCTTGTGTTTCCCAAAGTATGATGGGGCATTTTTAATAGGTCGTTTACATGTTTTACGGGATTGAATGTGGATGAAGGAACTTCAACAAACAGCGAGATCCATTTTTCCATTGAACCGTTCCATAATCCGGGATGTTCAAAGATTTTTATTTGTTTCCCTTCATAGTCCTTTTCGGAAATGAAGTACCTTGATTCTTCGACATAGTCTTTAAGATCAAATATTTCTCCGCGATAGTTTTTTGTGGAGCAGACGATATCAACCGGATTAAAGTATGAAGATTGCTTTAGTATTTCCAATTGTTCCGGAATGCTAACATCTATTTGGGATTTTTCAACTATTTGAAGGGAAATATGTCCATCTTTATTGTGTATCCAAAAAGGTCCTCCTCCCGGTTCGTTTTCATTTCTGACCATTCCGCAAATCCTGACGGGTCTATTGAGTTTTTCTTTTAATATTTTTTTTTTCTTATCAAGTTCAAAGTTAATGAATTCGGAAGGAAACGGTATATTCAGAACATCTTTTGAGAAACAGTAGATATTGTTGATGGATTCTCCGTCTTTTATGATTTTTGGAAGTGTATTAATGGAACTGAATATTTTTTCTCTTATTTCAAGCAAGAATGAGAAAAGAACTTTTTTATACTCTATAGTATCGTTTAATCTGTCTCCCGTTGTGACGTTGTCTATATTTTTAATAAAAATAATATCTGATTTTAAATCATTTAGATTTTTAATTAACGAACCGTGACCTCCGGCTCTTAGCAAAATATTCCCTTCTTTATCCCGAACAATCTCTCCTGTATTATTTATGGAAATTGTGTTTGTTTCATCTCCTTGAAAGGAGAAATCCACATTTACACTATATCCGAAATTATTAAATAATTCTTGTAGTTTTTTTACTTCAAAAGAAAATTCTTGAAGAAAATTCTTGTTGATTGTAAAGTGTATATTTACTTTACCGTCTATCCCTTTTGCATACATAATTGCTTCAAGAAAGTGTTCTCCGACAGGGGAGATAGATATATCCGAATACTTGTGAAATTTGACAAGACCTTTCGGAATATAGTTGTAATTAAGTCCTTTTGGTTCCAATATATATTCCAATAATGTTCCTGTATTACAACTTGCGATTATGTTGTCAAAATTTTTCCCGTCTTTTTTTAAAACATTTTCGAGATCATCATGAAATGCAAATTTATGTTTCCGAAGAGCTTCGAGAAATGTTGATAAATATTTATTTTCTCCGTTATAATCTTTCAAACTGGGTGAAATAGTCTGAGTTTGCCGTGATCTTTTCAGATTACAAGAAAGATGACCAAACATTCTTGAAGCAGCACCTGAAGCCGGAACGAATTTTATGATAGAGTGATTTATGGAGTTTTCATCAAACCTCTTAACCAGTTCTTCTTTTTTCTCCTTGCTAAATTGGAGTATCCCGTCATCTAATGAAGCCGGTCTGATGAGCTTTACTGGAATATTGCCTTTTTTTAGGTTTAGAAATTGAGAATTTACGATATCTACGGTTAAATGGTTCTTCTCAATGATTAACCTATCTTTATGCGTTAAACTCAATGTTTTCATTTTACTCTATATTTCTGATCTTAATATGGAAAATATTAGAATATTTTATGATTAATAGCAAGTTATATTTCATAGATGAGAACCTATTTTGTTAAGGATGATAATTGATATCATCAAGGATAGGAAAATATCATAACCGGAGCGAAATTTGACAGCGGTTGAAATTGAGATGTGATTATATTAGGATATAGGTATGAAAAAAGCAAATTTTGTTATTATTGGTTTCTTGATATTTTTTCTATCTCTTTTTCTAATTAACCATCTTTACTCTATCGGATCTTCGGGAGAAAAACCCAACGACATTATTGAAACTGTTAATGTAACAAACTTTGAAGTTCCGGTCAGAGTTTTTCTAAAAGGTGTTTTGGTAGATAATCTTACAAAGAAGGATTTCTTGTTGTATGAGGGTGGCAAAAAGCAGAAGATTAACGGTTTCTATATTTTGAAAAAAAAAATTGCAGTTTCAGACGATTTTTCTTCAGATTCAAAAAAGGGAGTTGGGAAAGGTAGATATTTTGTTTTGGTTTTCAGAATCTCCGAATTTAATAATCAGTTAAAAAAAGGATTAAACTATGTGTTCGATAAAGTTTTGAAGAAAACCGACCAACTGTTAATCTTTATTAATGATAAAACTCTATCTGTAAATAATCTTGAGAATCCCCTGTCTACAAAAGAGGTTGTTTCCAAGATGCTTCATAAAGAAAGTGTTAAAGCCAAATATCGGCTTACAAAGATTTTAAATGTAATAAATAATGAGTTGTCCGTTACTGAATTTAATATATTTACAGCTTCGTCAATGAATCAACCCGGAGTTGAAATTATTAAGTTCCTTGAGAAATATCTAAAAATATGGAACAGTTACAAAAAATTATATCTTACACCTTCTGTAGATGATTATTATAATTTTGCAAGGTATCTCCAGAAAATAAATAAGGAAAAATGGGTGATCAATTTTTACCAAATTGAAATGTTCCCCAAATTGAAAAGATACGGTGAAATGATGAGTAGAATCAGAAATCGGATCGGAGAACTTCAAGGAAGCTCAAGAGGAGAAGATGTTTACTATTCAAGAAAGATATCCAATTTACTGATGAAACTGAATATATCTATGAATGCTACTACGGATTTTCCCGCTGATGAGATTTCAAAATTATTCTATAAAGTAAATACGGTTTTTCACTCTATCTTTATTAATACGACAAAGGCAATTTTATCGAAAGATGTTGAGTTTAAAAAAATATCTTCAAATCTGGAAAACAGTTTGCGAGAAATAACAAAAAAAACAGGTGGAACTCTTATTTCCTCGGGAAATATAGCAAAATCCGTAGAAAAATTAACTAACAAAGAAGATATCTTATATATGCTCACATATTCACCTGAGGGGAAGAAGATTGGAAAGATAAAAATTGAGACAAGAAATCCTAAATATAAAGTTGTCTATGATAATAATATGCGTGATAAATATATAAAAAGATATTTCAAAAAAAAGGAGTCGTTGATCCCTTCGGTGAAGATTGAGAGTGTTAAGTTAAACGGGAACAAATTGAGCCTGAATATTTTAGATTATTTTTTTAGAATGGAGAATGGAAAACGTCTTGGGAAACTTAAGATCCATATTAAGATTGAAAATAGATCGGGAGAGGTTTTTTTTGATCAACGTAAGACTATCGTAGCGGATAAAGAAAATTTTAAAATCACTCTATCTTTAAATAATCTTGTAAAGGGTGGTTATAATATTTTGGTTGAAGTTCTTGACTTATTAACTGAAAAGAGTGATATGAAATACTTAAAAGAAGAATATAAGTAGCAAAAGAATTTTAATATTTCACATTCTTCAAAAACATAAAAGTCCGTGTTATTATATTCGAAATTATATTAGTTTTACAAAAAAAGGTTAAAAAGATGAGTTTACTGGATAAAGAAAAATATTTTAACGGAACGGAAAATGAGCCTGAGAATGTTTTGTTTCTCCGCGAGATTAAAGATCTGAGGAAAAAGCATCTGAAAAAACCTTCACTATGCAAATCTGCATTTCTTATTATTGATATGCAGAATTTCTTTTTTAACCGGAAATCTCATGCATTTATCCCATCAGCTCCGTTTATCGTCGACAGAGTAATAAGATTGAGAGAGAGGTGCAAAGAATTGAATGTTCCGGTAATATATACGAGGCATGTCAATTCCGAGAAAAATGCAGGTCAAATGATTAAATGGTGGCGGGACATTTTGAAGGAGGAAGATAAAGCTTCCATGATCATTGATGAATTGTCGGATATTTCGGGAGATGTAATAATCAAAAGTCAATATGACGCTTTTTACGGAACAGGATTGGAAGAAGTGCTTAGGGAGAGAAACATTTCGCAGATAATAATTTCGGGAGTAATGACCCATCTCTGTTGTGAAACAACGGCACGAGAAGCATTTGTAAGAGGTTTTGATGTCTTTTTCGGTATTGATATTACGGCAACATACAACAGAGTGTTTCATATATCCGCGTTACGAAACTTGTCACACGGATTTGCAGTTCCGCTTACATATATGGAACTTTTACAAGCTTTGAAATAAAATGGTATTAAAGAAAAGGGTTGCTATAGTCGGATCTGGACCTGCCGGATTATCCGCATCGATTCAATTAAGCAGATTTGGAATAGACCATTTCATATTTGAAAGATTGTTGCCCGGTGGATTATTGAGAAATGGAAATAGGATCTCAAATTATACAGGTATTTATCCATTTTTGTCAGGGAGAAAACTTTCTGAAAAAATGGTTGACCATTTCAAAAGTTTTTCAAATGAATTAATACCGATGGAAATAGAAAGGGTTTTTTTTGATAATTCTAATTCCGAATTTAAATTGGAGTCACAAAATTCAACGTATTTTTCGGATTTTCTTATTGCGGCGAGTGGAACCAGACCGATAAAGCTTGACTTAATTAATAGTATTTCCGGTAAATTAAAAGAGTTTATCCATTATGATATTGATTCTTTATCGGAATTCTCAGGGAGGAAGATATTAATAATAGGTAGCGGTGATTGTGCATTTGATTATTCCCTTTCATTAACGGAATCAAATGATTTGGTACTTATTAACAGATCGGAAAAAGTATCAGCGTTAAAAACTCTTTGTGAGGAAGTATTTAGTAATGGAAAAATAAGTTATCGTCCGATGACCGAGATAACAAATATTGTAGAAGGAGTTTCCAAACCTTTAAAGGTGGAGTTGGTGAGTGAAAAATTATCTTATTATGAAGAGTTTGATATTATTGTAGTTGCGATCGGGAGAGAACCTGAGGATCGGTATTTATCATTTATTTCTCAGGATGATCAAACAACCCTAATTAAAAATGGAGTTCTTATTAAAGTCGGTGATGTTGGGAACGGACTTTTTAGGCAAGCACTGATAGCCGCCGGAAATGGAATTGAATCGGCAATGAAAATAAATTTTATCCTCAATGGAGTGGGAGATGGATGTAGTATTTAAAACTAAAGATTCGGATATAGCTACCGTATATTTAGGTGCTTTCGGTAATAAGAAATATGTTGAGTTTGTGGAATCGGTTCAACCCCCTTATCCGGTTGAGAAAAAATGGGTTATTATTGTCTCTACTCTGTTCGGATGTCCTGTCGGTTGTCAAATGTGTGATGCCGGAGGATTCTACGGTGGAAAACTGAGTGCAGATGAGATATTTTCACAAATAGATTACCCCGTTTCCCTTAGGTTCCCTGACAGGTCAATTGATTCGGAGAAATTTAAGGTTCAATTTGCAAGGATGGGGGAGCCGACACTGAATCATTCCGTACTTGAAGTTCTCAAAGATTTTAAAAAAAGGTTTCATTCACCCGGATTTATCCCCAGTATTTCAACTGTAGCACCATACGGAACCGAAAAGTTTTTTAAAGAACTTATTGAAATTAAAGATAGTCTGTACAACAACGGACGTTTCCAGATGCAGTTTTCCATACATTCCACTTCAAAATCGGAGCGTGACCGTTTGATACCGATAAGAAAATGGGACTTGAATAAAATATCGGAGTTTGGTGACGATTTTTTTTCGTCCGGTGATCAAAAAATCACGCTGAATTTTATATTTTCAGGGGAAATGGAAATTGATTGTAACATTCTGCAAAATTTCTTTGATCCTTTAAAATTCATTGTTAAAATTACTCCGGTTAATCCGACATTAAGTGCGGTACGAAATAGTATTAATACCGAATTTGAGAAGGTAAGGAAAAAACTTGAGAAAAAAATCTTTGGTATAAAAGAGAAAGGATTTGATGTGATTTTAAGTATCGGAGAGACTGAAGAGAATCTGATAGGAAGTAATTGCGGGCAATATCTCGGATCATATCTCAAAGCTGAAAAAATTATGATTCCCGATAATGCTTACACTTATGAACTTGAAAAGTTGTGTAAGAACGGTTAAAAATAATTTTTTCCGAAAATATGGTAAAATTATTAGAATGAAAAGTATGATATTAACTGTTTTAATAATCTTCACTGTGTCTATAAATTCCATATCTTCAACAAGATTTATTTCAGTTGTTATTAAAAAAGAGAAATTTATAATTGAAATAGCAGATACGGAAAATAAAAAAGTTGTCGGACTGATGTATCGGAAAAATATTCCTCAGAATTTCGGGATGCTTTTTACATATCCAAATGAAGACTACAGAGGGATGTGGATGAAAAATACTTTGATAAATCTGGATCTTATTTTCTTAAATAAAGATAAAGAGATTATAGATATTAAACACAACGTTCCTCCGTGTGAGAATGATCCGTGCAAAACATATATTTCAAAAAGAAAAGCTCAATTCGTTTTGGAAATAAAAGGGAAGAAATCAAAAGAACTTGATTTGAAAGAAGGAGATAGAATTTCCTTTATTCTCTGATTAGCATCAAGTTATCTTCAATTCCATTATATTTGTATATCGGATATTTTTTCGGTTTACCTGTCCACTGCATTATTATTTCTTTGTTGAAAAATCCCCATCGGAGAAGACTGTCCTGAGATTCCGGTTCTAACATTTCAACAATTAATCTGGCAAGAGGTTGTTTAAGTGTAATGTAATAGGAGTCTTTGGGGATCGTTATCAAAGCCTTCTCATATTTACCTTTGATTTTCAACAGGATATGTCCTTGATAAAGAGATTGTCCGTATTTGATCTCCTTGATGAGATAATTATTAAAAGTATCGGAGACATCCTCTTTAATCCTTTCTACTATTATTCCGTGTTTCGTAAGATTTTCTATCACCTCTTTGTGGTGGGGTAGGATAAAGTATCCCTTGGGAATATTAACCGATTTTATAGGTTTTGCCATGGCAAAATAGTCTACTTTATAATCTTTTAGCCTATCTGTTTTTTTTATTATAAAATCTTTTATCCAGGGAGGATATTTACTCCTTTCCTCAGGTCTGATTTTTTTCTTTTCAAATTCGTAGCTTTTAATTGTGAATTCAAGGAGTTTTTCGGGAGAATAAGTTAATGCATGTTTGTTCAGCGAATAGTAATTCATTGTTCTTAAATCTGCATTTTTTACAATAATCTCCATCTTTTTAATATTTTTTGATGTAAACTCGATAATGGATCGGATAAAATAGTAGGCGGACATTACTCTTGTCCTAAAATCAGCGTGTGAATAGTTTTCATTCAGGATTGTGAATCTATTCCTCAATCCTACATAGTTGGTTCCGAACATTGCCTGATATGCATGATTTTGCCACCCTTTTGACGGATCTGTACGGTCAACAAAATTTCCATAAGGAATGGTATCCGTTTTATACTTTTCTTTCATGATCTTTTTTATTTTAGGGAACATTATTTTCCACATATAATTGATTAGTTTTTTAGAGCTGTTTGGATTTGAAAGTGTAGAATAGGTTAGTGGTTCACGGTGATAAGATCCGTTTGTAGTGTGTAGATCTACGAATAGAACCGGATCCCACTCTTTAAACAATTTAACCAAAGCGTTAACTTCGGGTGATTCCAGTTTAATATAATCTCGGTTAAGATCAAGATGTTGTCCGTTATGTCTTACACCCGCAAGTTCCGGTCCGTTATCTCTTCTGTTTTTACCCAATTTGTCATTTCCGTCTGCATTGAATATAGGGACAAAGAGTATGATCTGTTCTTTAATCAGATTGTCATATTTGTTTTCGGAAATATCTCTCAAAAACATAAGTGATGCTTCTTTTCCTTCAACTTCTCCGGCATGAATATTTCCGATAAATAAAATTGCGGATTTGTTGAGAGTTTTCATCTGTTCAGGAGAGGAAATACCATCTTTACTTACAATAACAAGCGGAATCTCTTTTCCTTCCGTTGTTGTACCGAGAGTAGCAAGTCTGATTTTGCCCGATAGTTTTTTTAAAGTGTGAAGAAAACCTAGTACATCATTGTAAAGAGATGTCTTCTTAAAATCGGTACTCTCCGGAACTGTCAATATATCTGAAAGCAGGAGAGTGGAAACCAAAATTAATAGTATGGATATTTTTAAAATCTTCATTCTACCTCCGATTTCATTATACCGGACAAGTTTTTAGCCTGTCAATGTGCTTCAAACAATATGGTGCTGTTCAGGATTTGGAATAGGGTTGCAATATAGCTGTTATACAAGTATAACAAGTGTGCAAATTAAGAAAGTTGTTTTCTGTAGCAGAATATGGACATTCTTAAAGTTACTTTTCCACAATTTGTGTAAAGAATGTGGGAAAATTTTTTTCCAATGTTTTTAACACGTTTAAAATATTGATTGTTTTGTAAATATATCAGGATAAATTTTAAGTATTGATTCAATAAAAAATCTTTTACTATCTCGTTTCGAACTGAATTCGGGTAGATGATTTACAATAGTTTTGATCTTCGGAAAATGGATCTTTGTTAGAATCCTTTTGACTTCGGAAATAGATAGTGGGTTCATGGAAAAATTTGTATAACCCATTCCGAGAAGCATTAAGGCTGTTAACGGTTTCCCCGCAATTTCTCCGCATATGGTAACACGTTTTCCTTTTAGCTCGGATTCTTTTTTGATTTCAATCAAACTTTCAATTACAGAAGGTTGAAATGGATTAAAAAGATACGATAACGAACTGTTGTCTCTCTCCACTGCAAGGAGGTACTGGATTAAATCGTTTGATCCGACCGAATAAAAATCTATTTCGTCGGTAATATGTTTGATAAGTTTAATAGTTCCCGGAATCTCTATCATTATTCCTACTTCAATTTTATGTTTGGGAAGTTTGTTTTCCGATTTTAACTCTTCGGATATATCACTAATAAATTCTTTAATAGTATGGATCTCTTCGATTTCCGTTATCATCGGGAAAAGTATACTTATATTCCCATTCTCATTTGCTCTGATAATAGATTTTATTTGAGTTTTAAAAAATTTAATTTCTTTTAAAAATAGTCTGACAGCCATAGTACCAAGTGCCGGATTTCTCTCATTTCCCGTTTTGAAATATTTTGATCCTTTATCACGTCCTACATCGAAAGTCCTGATCGTAACTTGAGAAGGGTATATTTTCTGAGCAATATTTTTATAGATCAGATATTGTTCTTCTTCCGAAAGTGCTATTTCCGGATCCATGAAAAGGAATTCCGTTCTGAATAATCCTATTCCCGAAGCTCCGTAAGAATTAACCAAATCACTTTCGAATGGGAGTTCAATATTTGCCATAAGATTGAATTTTCTTTTGTCTTTTGTTTCGTTGGGAAGTTTTACTATTTTTTTTAATTTTTCCTTGTAAATTTCAAATTTTTCAATTTTGATATTTGTTTCATCAATGAGCTGTTTTGGGGGATTTACTATTATTTCTCCTGCCAGTCCGTCTACAATAAGCATGTCGTCATTTTTTATCTCATCTGTTGCATTGCCGGTTTCAAGGATGGTTGGTATTCCGAGGGTTCTTGCCAGTATAACGGTGTGAGATGTCTCTCCTCCGTTATTCATAATAATTCCGCACAATTTATTCCTTGACATGAGATTTGCAGCGGTGGACGGTGGAAGATCATCTACAACGAGAATCATATCTTCAATCTCCGGATCTTCCGTTTCCCCCTTCTTACTTAAATTATCGGTTATTCTTCCGAGGATATCCGCAATGTCATTCCCTTTTTCCCTGAAAGATAAATCATTAATTCCATTAAAGAAATTTATGTATTTTCTTGATACTTCTTTTACAGCCCATTCGGAATTAACACAATCCGTTCTGATTTTTTCTCGAATCTCATTTGTCAGTTTGGAATCATTTAAAAGCATGGATTGCGATTCAATAATAAGAGAAGAGTCTTTCCCCATAACTTGTTGAAGATTTTTGTAAATTGTTTTTAACTGAAGTTTGGATATTTTCAAAGCATTGTTGAATCTTTTCAACTCTTCCGGTATTAAAGATTTGTCCAAATGCTCTTTTAATACAATACCGTTTTGTGATTTGAGTATTGTTGCTCTGCCAATAACTATTCCTTGAGATACCGGCTTCCCAATAAGTTTTTTCATTTAATTTAAGTTAATAAGTTAAAGAATTTTTATACTATATGTTAACCTTCTTCGTCAAATTTTTGATCAAATAGGTTTTTTATTTTTAAGACAGCTTCCCCTTCATCATCACCTTCGGATTCAATGGTGATATCATTTCCTACGGATGCGGCAAGTGTTAGAATCCCAAGAAGGCTTTTTGCATTTACTCTGGAACCATTGAAAACGAGAAATATATTAGAGTTAAAACTATTGGCAAGGTGGGATAATTTTGCTGCTGCCCTTGCGTGCAGACCTAACTTATTTGTTATCTTTATCGTTTCTTTTTCCATTTTTCCTGTCTCCTAAATATTCACTGATTATGCTAATTCCTTCTTTTGCACCATCTTTAACAATTGTTAGTAATTCATTAAATGTAATCTCTTTATCTCTGTATGTCAGAAATTTAAGGATTCCGGGGAGATTAATTCCTGTTATTATCTCAACATTGGGATTGTTGAACCTTATGCTCATGTTAGCAGGAGAACCTCCAAACATATCCGTGAAGATTATTATTCCTGAATTTTCATTGTTTTTTATATATGTTTTGATTTTTTGTTCGATGATTGTACCATCTTCATCCCAACCGAATTTAAAGGATTCGATGTTACTATCTATTTCCATAATACTCTCGGCTACATTGATGAGTGATTGTCCAAGTTCCCCGTGAGTGATAATCAAACCTTTAATAATCATTGTTATTTTCCACTTAAATGTTCTAAAAATGACTCACTTCCACTTTTTCTGGAAATAAAATATTTTACGGTAATTTCAACCAAAGTAGAAAGATTTCTTCCCACTGCAACCGGAAGTCTGAAAAGCGGTATGTCTTTCCCGAGAATAGTGAAGTACAAATTTTCTTCTCCCAATCTATCATATTTTTTCTTCGGATCCCAATTCTCCATATCAATAACTATATCCAATTTTTTTTCATCCAATATTGCACCGAAACCAAACATGTCAACAACATTTATAATACCCAATCCTCTCACCTCGATCCACTTTTTTATTGAATCTATATACTTTCCTACAGGTTCATCGTTTGAGTCAAGGTAGAATTCTATAAGATCATCCGAGATGAGTTGGTGCCCTTTTTTTATCAATTCAAGGGCTGTTTCACTTTTTCCTATACCTGATTTTCCGCGAATAAGAACTCCTTGTCCCATTATATCCATAAGGACACCGTTTATTCTTATTTTTTTTGAGAAATGCTTAAACAAAAATGAGGATGTACGAGATATAAGAAGTGAAGACTTTAAGTCTGAAACAAGAATGGATATTCTGTTTTTGTTAAATATCTCAATTATCCTCCGTCTTAATTCTTGTTCTTCCGAAATAATAATTGCCGGAGATTTAACTGTTAAAAATTCATTGAGTCTTTTTTCGCATTCCGAATCCGATAGTTTATTGAGATATCCGATTTCGGTCTTACCGAAAACCTGAAGGCTGCCACGATTTATAAATTCCGTATAACCGGCAAGAGCAAGTCCGGGTTTTTGAGTATCGGGATGTGCTATTTTTTTATTTAGCCATTTCTCATTATATGTTTTCTTTATACTAATATCGGGGACATCAAGCAATGTGCTTACGGCAACTCCCTTTTTTGTTCTAATCATTTATCTCTTCAAAAGTTTTTATTACATTTGCAAGTTCCGAACTATTCTCAGCTTTCAATAGTTCTCCAATAATATCTCCTTGTTTTTTTATGATTGATGCGGCAGCAGCAAGTATTTGAAGATGAATGGCGGGAGATGCTGTTGGAGATAAAACAAGAATTATCAAATGTACGGGTTCAGTATCGTTTGGATTGTAAAGGAAACCGTTTTTACTGATTGCAATCAAAACTATTGGATTTGAAAGATTCTTTATTTTTGCATGGGGAATCGCTGTGTTTTTCCCAATTGATGTTGAAGCAAGTTTTTCTCTATCCAAAAGCTTTGTGAGAATCACTTTATCATCCGATATCTTATTCATTTTTTTTAAGAACAATGTCATTTCTTGTAATACATCGGATGTTTTTTTAGATCTCAATTCCATGAGAAGGAGTTCTTTGTCTATAATATTTGAGAGTTTCACTTTTCTATTTTTGCATCAATCAATGATATTTCGTTATTTTTATCAAAGAATACCGTAGCAATATTTTCGGTTTCGACATTTAGGAACATATACGCATTTTCACCACTTTCCCTAAGAAAGAACAGAGCTTCCTCTACAGAGAGAGGTTTTTGAGAATAATTCTTTGATACCCGTATCCTCTCCTTTCTATGATCATCTTTTATTTCCGGAATCGAATTATCATTTCCGAAAAAATTTTGAAGGAAATTACCTTTTCTTCTCCTTTTATCCCCTTTAAGTTTTTCTTTATCCTTTTTTGCTTGTATCTTTATTGAATTAAGGGCATTTCTTAGAGCTTGTTTTATTAGAGGTTCGGAGGATTCGACATGATAGTGATGCATCTTTGTTTTTAAATCAATTTCAATTCTGAATCCGGTTTTTTCTTCACTAACAAGTATTTCCGAATCAATTATTGCTCCACTGAATTTTTCAATATTTTTTAAAGATTTTTCTGTAAATCCTTTTAAAGCACCCGGGAACTTTACGTTCTTAGATGTAAACTTAATGCTCATTCTTTCTCCTTTAGTTTCCTTTTAGTTTATATTCTTCTTTTCTTTCCGATGAATTAGGTATATTTAACTCATCTCTGTAATTCCGAACGGTTCTTCTGGAAATTCTAATTCCAAGTTCTTTAAGTTTTTCTGCAAGAATTTGATCCGATAGAGGTTTTTGTTTCGGTTCATCTTCAATAATTTTTTTCAATTTATCTTTTACCGTATCAACGGAATGTATGAAACCGAAATCACCTTTTATTCCGTAAGAAAAAAATTTTTTTAAACTAAGAATTCCATTTTCCGTAGCAATGAATTTATTATTGACTGTTCTGGAAATAGTAGATTCATTAAAACCGAGATCATCGGCAACTTTTCTCATTGTTAGCGGTTTTTTCCATTTTTCACCGAATCTTAAAAAATCTTCTTGTGCTTTGACAAGATAATCCGCAATTTTTTCTATCATTGATCTTCTTAATGCAGTCCCTTCAATAAATAAATTTGCACTTTTTAACTTCTCCTTCAAATAGTCCTTGGTATTTTTGTCTTTAGCTTTTCCAGCCATATTATCATAATACTGAGATAGTACAATATCAGGAATGCCTTCATTAACATATTTCACCTGAAATTCTTTTTTTTCCGGATCTTTGATTAAGATAAGATCTACATCTGCATAATCAATTTCAGTCTGTGAAAAATCACGACCGGGTTTAGGATTAAGTCTTCTTAATCTTTTCATAAGTACGTTAAGTTCTTCACGGTTAATTTTTAATTTTGTTAAAACTTCGGAATATTTTGATTTGGAAAGAGCTTCGAGGTGATCCGAAACTAACTGAATTAGTATTTTGTTTTCAAATGTAACCTCAATTTGACTCAGAAGACATTCCGAAAGAGATTTGGAGGCAACTCCTCGCGGGTCAAAGGTTTTAATAATATTCCTGATTTCCTCCAACTTTTCAGGGGTTGAATTAAGTGATTTTGCTACTGTTTCAACATCAAAATTAAGATAACCGTCGTCATTAAGGTTGTAAATAATATATTTTGCCAAATCCAATTCGTTTTCGGAGAATTGTACACTTGCTTGTTGAATTAAGTGGTCTGAGAGTGTAGGTTTGGATGAACCGAATAATTCAATAACGCTGTTTTTACTGAGTTTATCCCTATTCCTTAGAAAACCGTCTTCAATATATGTATTGAAAAGTGACTGATCGGCTCTCTCAATTTTTTTTTCTATAATATTCGGTGCTTCAGGTTCCGATTTCTCGGAAGTGGGGGAATCCAGTTCTAACATCGGGTTTGAATCTATCTCATTTTGTATTTTTTTCGTGAATTCAGTTCTGCTTAACGGGAGAAATCCGATAAAGGTATGAATTACAGGATTCATAAGCAGTTTTTGTTGAGGTTTCATAACAAGTTTAATTGCCATTAATGCCACCTGAATTCTTTTCCGAGATATTCATCTTTAACTCTCTTATTCGAAATTAGTTCTTTTGAATTACCTTGAAAAATTAGTTCTCCTTTGTTTATTATGTATGATCTGTCGGTAATTTTCAATATTTCTCTCACATTATGATCCGTAATTATTATACCCAAACCTCTTTCCTTGAAAGAGATTATAAGATTCCTTATCTCATTTATCTGGATTGGATCTATCCCTGCAAAAGGTTCATCGAGAAGAAGGAAATCGGGATTAAGGACAAGAGATCTAGCAATTTCCAATCTCCTTCTTTCTCCTCCCGATAAGAAAGAGGCTTTTCTATTTTTCAATTCGGACAATCCCATTTCATTTAGTATATCGTTGATTTTTAATAAATCTATTCTTTTTTTATGTTCAAGGACAGCATAAATATTGTCAATAACCGACATTCCTCTGAACACGGAGGGTTCTTGAGGGAGAAATCCGATTCCTAAGCGAGATCTCATGAATATCGGATATTTGGTTATATCTTTATTGTTTAAGAGTATTTTGCCCGACTCAGGTCTATGAATTCCGAGAATCATGTGAAATGTAGTAGTTTTTCCAGCACCGTTAGGTCCGAGAAGACCTATCACTTCACCGGACTTTACAAGTATGGAAATGTTATCTACAACTCTCCGTTTCTTAAAAGACATACTCATTCCCTTCCCTTCGAGAGTTTTCATTATTATGTTTCCTGTTTAAAGCAAAATGTATTCTATCACTTCACTTTCCAGGTGTCAACAGGATCAACTGCCGGAAATGATACAAAGAATATGGAACCTTCACCGGCTTTGCTTTCAAGCCATATTTTTCCGTTATGCATTTCAACTATCTTTTTTACAATCGAAAGACCGATACCGGTTGATGATTCCCCACCGGTAGGCTTGGAACTCAATCTCCTAAATTTTTCAAATATCTTTTTCTTGTCTTCATCTGAGAATCCGCTACCTTCATCTTTAACGGAGATAATTATATTTTTTCCCGATTTCTCGACGGATAAGATAATGTTTTTATTTAACGGAGAGTATTTAATTGCATTACTTAGAAGGTTTTCAACAACTATTTTGATCCTTTCTTTCTCTCCTTTAATATAACAATTACTCCAGAAGCGTGTTATAACTATCTGATTCTTCTTTTTTGCAAATTCCGAATAGATATCTACAATAAGTCGAGATAATTCCGTTAAATCGATAATTTCCTTATTTGAAGTTGTTACTTTTCCTTCCTTAATGACCGTTGTGTTAAGGGTGTTGTTAATAGTTTCCAACATTCCCCTTGAAGCTTCCAGTATCAGGTGAGAATTTTTTTTAACGTTGTCCGGACATTCCTTCATTAGACTTATTAATTCCGAGAAGCCTATAATGGCTTGCAAAGGATTTTTCAGATCATGTGCAGCCATGCTTAGAAGTTCACTTTTCTGTTCATTTGCTTCTGTTAATCTTATATTGGATAATCTCAATTCTTTTGTCCGTTCGTCAACAATATTTTGTAATTCGGATTCATATTTTCTAACCTGCTTTATTCTCACCGAATAGAAATAGATAAATAGAGCTATTGCGAGTATCCCTAATATTGCTTGAAAAATAGGGGAGGAATAAAAATGTGATTTGATCATAAAGTTAAAAACAGCTCTATTGTCAGTCCAAACTCCGTCACTGTTTGTCGCAGCCACACTAAAACTATATTTTCCGGCGGAAAGGTTTGTATACGAAATAGATCTGTTTCGTGAATCTTTTATCTCTACCCAGTCCTTATCAAATCCACTTAATTTTACTTTAAATTTAATTCTCTCAGGTACTAATAAGCTTAGAGCGGTAAAATGGAATTTTACTTTCTTTGTATTTGAAGGGAAAATTGCCAATCCTTTTTTTAGAAGATATGGATGGTTTGTTTCAACTTTTTCGATATAAACTTTCGGTGGTAAATTGTTTCCGGAATTGATTTTAGGATCAAAGATGGCAATACCTCTGGTTGTCGGGATCAAAAGTTTTCCTGAAAGTGATTTGTATCCTGCAGGTTGAATTCCTCCTATACATTCATCACTGTTTAACCCATCCTTCGAATCAAATAACCTAAAAGGTATTTTATTGTAAATCTTTTTAAAGTATTTTTCCAAATCCGCTTTTTCAATTTTAAAAAGTCCGATATTAGATGTGAGCCATAAGTTGTTGTTATCAAAGAAAATTTTGTGGATCGTATTCGAAAATAGGAGTGAATCATCATTTAAAGGGGTCATTCTGTTTTTTTTTATTAGGCTTAATCCTCCACCCGTTCCAAGCCATATATTTCCTTCTTCATCACCGGTAATGGTAAATACAAAGTTGTTTATCAGTCCGGAGTTTGAATTATAATTAGTGAAACTTCCGTTTAATAAACGATCTACTCCACCACCATGGGTACCTATCCATATAACTTCATCCTTATCTTGGTAAATTGCATGGATAAAATCATTCGAGAGACCGTCTTTTGTTGAGTAGACGGTTGTTTTGTCTTCCGAAAAGTGAACTAATCCGCCGCCTATGGTTCCTGCCCAGACATCTCCTTTTATTCCTCGATAAAGGACATTGATCTCATTATTCGGGAGTGTTTTCTTATCGAAAATGTTTTTTTTTACCGATAATGTTAGTTTGTCAATAATCGTTATACCTTTATCCGTTCCAATCCATATATCACCTTCGGAATCTTCACATGAAGAGGATATGAAATCACTTAATATACCGTCTTTTGAACTTAAGATCTTTACTGTTCCGTTTTTAAGAGAACTAATATGATTTAGACCGTTACCATTAGTTCCTATCCAAATTCCTCCTCTACTGTCTTCAAAAACACATGTCACTCTGTTATCACTAAGACCGTCGATTGTAGACAATGAATCGAATTTTCCATCCTGTAGTCTAAATAGTCCAGAGTTATTTGTACCTATCCATAGACTCTTTTCATGATCTTCGGTTATTGATTCAACAATTATCTTTGACATAACGGAACTGCTGTTCCATCTGTTTATGTTGCCGTCGGACATTCTGTTTAGCCCTTTTGTTGTACCTATCCAGATATTCTCATCACTATCTTCAAACAATGAGAACACAACTTTTCCGGACAAGAGAGAATTTTTTTCATATGGAATAAACTTATTATCACGCAAATAAGCAATTCCACGTCCTTTTGTACCGACCCATAGTTTCCCTTTATGATCAACGAGAAAAGTTTTTATTGAGATATTAGATGGGAATCTTTTTATGGAATAGTGGTTAATAATATCTCCTGAGATTGAATATATGCCGTTATGATCACTGCCTAACCATATTCTCCCATCAGTAGTCTCTGCAATTGCTGTGAAAGTCTTATCTTTAAAATTATCGGAAATATCAAAATTAGATATGGAACCTTTTGAATTAATCTTTGAAAGTCCGAAAAAAGTACTTATCCAGATATTTTTCTTCGAATCCTCGAAAAGTGAAAGGATACAGTTTTCATTTGCCCCGTCTTCTTTATAAAAGTGTTCGATCTTACCGCCACTTATCTTACCGAGCCCCCCTCCCCTTGTTCCGAAGTAAAGATTATTCTTGCTATCTTCCAAGAGAGTCACGGTTTTGTTATTTCTTACCATCGGACTGAATATAGTAAATTTTATTCCGTCGAATCTGACCAAACCTCTTTCGGTTCCAAGCCATAGATAGTGATCCTTGGTTTGAATAATGGATTTTACAGAATTATTGGGTAGACCGTCGCTAACGTCCCATTTTGACAGAAGATAAGAGTGTACTTTTTTGTTCGGACTAAGAGGGAATACGGCAAGAGATGAAAAAGTAAAACATAGAAATAGTATGATAATTGCATGTACAAAACGTCTGTTTTTCAGAGAAAGAATATATCTCATTTTCTAATGATAGAAAAGAAAAAAAAAAAATGCAATCAAAAAAACATCAATTGTTATATTTAAACTTATATTACTTTATAACCGAATTGCCGAGTTTTTTTAATCAATTCAATAATTGTGCATGTATCTAATTTGAATTAACCTTCTATCTTTTTAGGGTTCAAACATATTTATATAGGGAAGGGAGATAAAAAACAGGAAAAGAAATTTTATCTCTGCATCACCGAAGTTGTATTCAAACATTCCGGCTGTTACAAATGCAATGACTGCAAAAAATACCGAAGATGAAATTCTTTTCTCAAGGGTAGTCCCGCCTCGAATTTTTCTGACAAGACCGATCGGAATACAAATTAGAAAAGCTGTAAATGAGAGCATGGTAAATATACCTCTTTCGGCTATAATTTGAAAAAAATTATTATGAAGGTGGGGGTTGTTCTTTTTTGCATCTTTATGTCTATAATCGGGATAAACTTTTTTAACATTATCGGGACCTACTCCTGTTAATGGGTATTCTTTAATGATCTCCATCGTTGTATAAGCCATGTAAAGTCTATCCTTGGTTGTAACATTGTTTAAATCGAATATTGAAAAAAATCTTGCTTTAACCGAGCCGGGCAAAAAGATGAATATTAAAATTAAAATTATTGTAGGGAAAATTAGAACCTTTATGCGGTTTCTAAAAAAATAAACTCCAAAAATACCTAATGAGACAAATGTTCCTATCCAGGCAGATCGGGTAAGGGATAGAAGAATTGATATCATAATCGGAATAAGAAACAGAAAGACGAGTGTTCTTTTCTTAATATTTTTTTCGTAAGTATTGAATACTGTAAAGAAAACAAATGTCATCATGAGGAGTCCAGAATATGTCATCCAATGTGAACTAAACCCTTTTAACCGGTGAGAAAGTGATACTCCTTCATGAAGTGATATTGCTATACCTATTATTGAGGATAATATTGCAGAAATAAAAACGGTATAAATTGATATCAGTAACATTGATGTCTTCTTTATAATTAGTATGAAAATCGGTATCAATAAGTATATGAATAGTTCTTTGTTATCTTTTATACTTGCCACTTTATCAATTGAGAAGATCGTTGATATAAGAGTTAGCAAAGAAAATAATATAAGGAATTTGAAGTATGGAGGTAACTTTAATTTGCTTTTATTTTTAAAATATTGAAATGAAGCGGTGATAATGAGGATTAAAAAAGAAATGTAACACAAAGCAATGGAAAAATTAATTGAAAATAAAAAAAAAAGAATTAAAATAAAGGAAAATTTTATCGTAAATGTCTCTTTTTTATCTAATATCGTATTGAATATCATTTACTGTTCTCTTAAATTTTATCCTCTATAATAGCCTCGGATTCAATCATTACCGGAATACCGTCTTGTATCGGATATATCCTTTTACATCTTGTGCATTTAAGTCCAATGCTATCCTTATTTGTTTTATGGATTTTTACTGAAGATTTACATACCGGACAAACAAGGATATCAAGAAGTTTTTCGTCTATCGGATTCATTATGTTTATTGGTGTACTTTTCTCCGTTTCATAAGAAAAGATTTTCTCATTTTAAATGTAATCTGTCAATTCACAAGGTAAGTTGCACAGCCAAACAGGCAGGGGCCCCCCGTTTAGCGGGGGGCCTGATCTGTTTTGGTGGGAGATATGTATTTATATTAAGGGGGGAGAGATGGAAAGGCTTATTTTATGCAATATTTTTTTTTTCATTACCTTGTTCCGTTTTAATTTTGTTACTCTTGTTTGTCATCGGAAATGATTCCTCTTTTTTCTTTCCGTCCGATTTGCTTTTTTTGTAGTCGGTTACATACCAACCACTTCCTTTAAACTGAAAAGAAGAAGCGGAGATGAGTTTCTCAACCTTTCCGCCACAATGTATGCACTTTTCCACAGGATCGGAATTTATTTTTTGCAAGACATCAAATATTTTATCGCACTCTTTGCATTTATACTCATAAATTGGCAATTATGTCACCTTCTTATCCATTATTGCTAAAACTATCACATAAAAGTTGCTATGTCAACAGATACGTAAAAAATACTACAATTGTTGAAAAGATGTTTTTGGTAATAAAACTTGTATCTGATATAATTTTTAAATGATAAAGATAATTACAATTATTTTCGTTGTTGTTATGGTTGTAAATTGTTCTCAAGCACCTAAAGTGTTATCCCTCCCTTCCGATTCCGTTGGTGCGGATTATGACACGAGGAATTTTCGTAAAAACAGTTCAAATAAATCTGATGAAAGCTTTTATCAGGTCGGTATAGCTTCATGGTACGGAGGAAAATTTAACGGGAGAAGAACTTCTAACGGTGAGATATATGACATGTATAAACTAACTGCGGCACATCAGGAACTTCCGTTTAACACGATAGTTGAGGTGGAAAACTTAAAAAACAGAAAAAGGGTACTTGTAAGGATAAACGATAGAGGTCCGTTTGTTAAAGATAGAATAATTGATCTTTCATACAAAGCAGCTATTTCATTGGGTATGGATGAGATCGGTACGGCACCGGTCGTTTTAAGAATTGTAGATCTTATTAATAACAACGGGTCGAAAAAAAAGATAGTTGTAAGAAAACTTGAATACTCTCACAAATCACGGTTTTATCTTCAAGCAGGAGCTTTTGGAAAAAGTGAAAATGCAGAGTCTCTTGTTTCCCGTCTCAATGATAGTTCCGGTAATGTGAAATTCAGTGTTGTATTTGAAGACGGTTACTACAAAGTACTGTCCGACGGAATTGATACAAGGGAAGAAGCTGAAAATTTGAAAAGATTTCTTGAAGAATACGGATTTGATACTTTTATAAAAGAAGTTTTCCTTTCTGGTGAGAGCAAGTGAATTGAGTCTTTTCCTCCTTTTTAAAGTTTCTATTGTCCTTTTCCTCGGGGGATTTATTCAGAGTTCAGCAGGATTCGGGTTCGGATTGTTTTCATTACCGATTCTACTTTTTTTTAAATTTAAACTACAGGAAGCCGTCATCATAATAATACTCGGTTCTTCAATTCAAAAAATAATCGGTATCAGATACTTCAAGAAAATAATAGATCATAAAGAACTCTCCCCACTGATTATTTCCGGTTTGATCGGACTTCCTATAGGTTTATACTTTATGTTTAAAGTATCGGGGTTTCAACAATCTTTTGTGAAACAGTTGATAGGGTTTCTTATACTGTTAATGCTTATGCTAAGATGGTCAAATGTACTAAAATCCGCGGACAAGGTTAAAAGCGTGTGGACATTTATTGCCGGATTTATTTCCGGTATTTTAAATGGATTTGCAAATGTCGGAGGACCACCTGCCGTACTGTGGGTTTTAGCACAGAAGTGGGATAATAGAAAAATGCGTTCCGCTGTGATCTATTTTTCTCTTTTTTTTGCCCCTTTTCAGATAGCAACCATGATGGTATTGTTCGGATATACGCTCTGTTCACCATTGTTATATTCACTGGTTTTATCACCTTTTGTTGTTTTCGGGACATGGTGCGGACTAAAATTCGGTGATAATTTTTCTAAAAAAATACTTGAGAAATATATGGAGACACTACTATTTTTAATTGCTATAGCATCAATTATAAAACCTTTTATTTGAATTAGAAATTTATTTATAGAGACAAAGATATGACACCGGTTCTTTTATAATTACTGTAAAATCAACATTTTTCTCAACTTGAAAAGAATCTCCTTTTTTATATGTTTTTTTTACTCCGTCCGGAAGGATAGCATCCATTTCTCCGAAAATAATTTCCATGATCTCCACGGTATTTGTTCCGAAAGTGTATTCTCCAGATTCCATTACCCCGACTGTAAATTTCTCACCTTTAACGGAATTTCCAAGACTTTTGATTTTCCCTTCATAGTATTCATTTACTTCTATCATTTTTTTCTCCTGAAATTTATTTTAATATAGCTCCGACAGGAGTTTCTTCCGGTATTATCGGAACATAGGGTCTTCCGTCCTTGTCCGATGCTGCGAGGATCATACCTTGTGAAAGAACTCCTCTAAGTTTTGCAGGTTTAAGATTCTTTACAATAATTATTTTTCTACCGATAAGATCCTTTGGTGAATAATAGTTAGCAATCCCCGCCACAATTGTTCTTTCATCTTCAACCGTATCTACTTTTAGCTTTAGCAATTTATCTGTATTTTCTATCTTTTCAGCTTCTTTTACAAGTGCAATAACCATTTCAACTTTTTTAAATTCTTCAAATCCGATCAAACCCTCATTCATATCCTTTTCCTCCGTTTTACCGTCATTCTCTTTTTTTGCTGAACTTGATTCTCCCGATTCAAGAAAAGTTTTAATATCAACTCTCGGGAAAAGCTGAGAAACTTTGTCTATTGTGAATCTGCCTTCGGTTTTCTTCCAACCGAAACCGATTGATCTGTTGTTGAAAATTTTTGATACGGTTTCGGATGTTTCGGGTATGACGGGATAAAGGAGAGAGTTCACACTCAGTATACCTTTAACGAGAGTATGAAGTACAATCTCCAATTCCACCTTCTTTGATTCATCTTTTGCCAAAGACCATGGTTGTTTTTCGACAATGTATCTGTTCAAATATCCTATAAATTTAAAAATTTCCTCAATACCTCTGTTGAACTTGTATTCGTCAAAAAAAGCGATCACTGTTTTTTCAAGTTCGTTATATCTATTCTCAATTTCTTTTTCTTTGTCTCCTGAAGTATATTTTAAAGTAAACTCATTGCAAAGATATTTCTCTATCATTCCTCCGGTTCTCGAGATCAGGTTTCCCCAGTCATTTGAAAGATCGGTATTTACTCTATTGATGAATGCTTGATGAGAAAAATTTCCATCGGCACCAATTGGAGCCTCTCTCATCAAAAAATATCTAATTGCGTCCGAATTGAAATGGTCGAAGAGTACATTGGGATCAAGTACATTTCCTATTGATTTGGACATCTTTTTCTTATCTTTCAACCACCAACCGTGAATAAGTTCTTTCTTAGGTAAAGGAAGTTCTGCAGACATTAGGAAAGCAAGCCAGTAAACCGCATGGAACTTTAGAATATCTTTTGCCATAATGTGCAGATCTGCAGGCCACATTTTTTTAAAAGTTGCATCTTCTTCAAGATAATTGATTCCGGTTATATAATTTGTAAGGGCATCAAACCAAACGTAAACGGTTTGTTCCTCGTCATCAGGAATCGGAATACCCCATGTCACGGTTGATCTGGTTATGCTCAAGTCCTTTAATCCTGAATTTACAAAAGATTTTACTTCATTCATCCTTGATCGTGGCTGAATAAAATCGGGATTATCATCATAGAACTTCAAAAGTTTGTTTTGGTAAGCGGAGAGTTTAAAGAAGTAACATTTTTCCACTACTTTCCCCGTCTCCTTTTCACAGTCCGGACAAATTTTATTTCCGGAAGGTGTGTCTTCGGCTGTTTCGGAGACGAAACTCTCACAAGATACACAGTAATGTCCCTTGTAGTCGCCGAAGTATATGTCTCCTTTATCCTGAACTTTTTTAAATATTTTCTTTACTCCATCAATGTGATAATCATCGGTAGTTCTGATAAATTTATCATATTTTACATTTAATCTTTCCCATAGTTCTTTGAATCTGACAACGACACTATCGGCAAGCTCCTTGGGTGTTATACCTTTTGCCTGAGCGTTTTTTTCAATTTTCTGCCCGTGTTCATCAGTGCCGGTTAAGAAAAACACATCGTATCCCTGCATTGATTTGTATCTTTTTATCACATCAGCCATTATGGTAGTGTAAGCATGCCCGATATGGGGGACATCATTCACGTAATATATCGGAGTTGTAAGAAAAAATTTCCCCTTATTCTCATTTATAGTAGTCTCAGTAGTCATAAAAACTCCTTAGAAAAAAGATTATATCATATTTTTTTTATAACGGTTTTATAATAGTTGCATTAAGTTATTTATCTTTTGTAAGATCAAATGAAAGTTAATAGATATTCTTCGGTAGAATGAATGATTTGAAAAGATTTAATGCAAAATTATCGGTCATACCTGCAATGAAATCTATAATTCTTCTGTTAGTACTGTCATTCTCAGGAAATTTATTTATAAATTTTGCAGGATTTTTACCAATATGGTTAAAGAGGGATCTCAAGATGAATCCTATTTTGTTCCGTTCTCCTTCCGATTCCTTTCTTAAATAAACTTTATCGTAAAGGAATTCTCTTAATAGGATTAACTCTTTATATATTTCATCGGACATTGTAATGAAATTGAGATTTGTTTCTCGTGTTTTGTGTATGACATCATTAACGATAGTATCAATTCTTCCTGCAAAATCTCTCCCCAATTTTCTCTTTATTGAATTTGGAATTGAATTATCCGAAATTATTCCCGCACGAATAGAATCATCAAGATCATGATTGACATAAGCAATAATATCTGAAATCCTAACAACCTGCCCTTCCAAAGTTGACGGCATTTGAGAATTTGCCTCCGATATGATATCTCCAAGCCCTTTTGAATGTTTTACTATCCCTTCTCTCACTTTGTCGGTAAGGTTGAGTCCTTTACCGCTATATTCGAGTTTCTCAACTACTCTTAAACTTTGTTCATAGTGCTTGAATCCGTTTTCGGAAAGTTCGGATAGTATTTTCTCTCCCATGTGACCGAAGGGTGTGTGACCCAAATCATGTCCGAGGGCTATTGCTTCCGAAAGTTCTTCATTTAAGTTTAAAGCTTTTGATATGGTTCTGCTTATCTGGCTGACTTCGAGTGTGTGGGTCAGTCGAGTACGGAAATGGTCTCCTTCAGGTGAAATAAAAACCTGCGTTTTGTGTTTAAGCCTTCTGAAAGATTTTGAGTGTAGTATCCTATCTCTGTCTCTTTGAAATTCCGTTCTAACCGGAGAAGAATCTTCGCTTATTTTTCTTTTTGAGTTTTTACTCTTTGTAGCTTTATCGTGTAATCTTTCTTCACGTTCAATAATTTCTTCGTATACACTCATGAGAACTATTTAATATTAAGAATCCAAATCTGTCAACAAATACCGATAAAAAAAATTATTTAATAAAAAGTTTTTTTGAAAATGGATTCCATGTTAGAAAATTTTTCACTTATTTATCATCAATTTTTTCAACTACAATTGTCATTCTGGTTACAAGTGCCGCTATAGCTCCCACTGCTGCAAGAACCGGAGCAATCGCAACTCCGACAACTCCAAGTGTGAGCGGTATTTCCACAAGAGTTCTTTTTTCTTCATTTTTAATTATGATCCTTCTTATATTACCTTGGTGAATTAATTCTTTTATTTTATCAATTATCTCGCTACCGTTTAGAATGAATTCTTCTTTTTTTGAATTATCTTTCTTTTTTTTCTCTGCCATTTCTCACCTCAAATATATTTACGTTTTCAGTTATCGAATTGTTCCGAATTTTTCATAATAAAATATCGAAAGTATTCCTGAAAATCTTGACAGTGGTTGATTTGAATATTAAACTAAATACCTTTTAGGAGAAGAAATGGTTGAATCTGATAACAATAAAAATTTAGGAAATAAAGAGAGGAACGATGAATTTGAAAGTTTATTGAAGGAATTCGATAAAGGGGTAGTAGAGATAAAAGAAGGTGAAAATATAAATGCAACTATTATTTCCCGCGAGGATGATATCTTCTATTTGGATCTCGGAGGAACTTTTGAAGGAGATATTCCTTGTGAAGAATTTCTCGATCCCGACAGTTTGATTGCCGGTGACAAAGTTGAAGTGTATGTTTTAAACAAGAGAAAAGGGTTTTACAGATGTACAACATCCAGAAGTTCTTTTCCTACGGATATGGTTGGGAAAAATACTGAAATTGAATCGAAAATTCAGAGTGGAGATTCCGTTAGAGGAAAGATTACCGGAGTTAATAAAGGTGGATACGAAGTTTTGGTAGAAGGGGAAAAAGGATTCTGTCCCTTTTCTCAGATTGAGTCCGGTTACAGTGAAGATCCTGATTTTCTTGTTGACAAGATATTATCATTCAAAATAATTGAGTTCAATCCTGAAGAGGATAAGCTTGTACTTGGAAGAAGGGAGATTATTGAAGAGGAGAAGAATTCAAATAAGTTAAAACTGATCAAATCTTTAAACAAGGGGGATGTAAGAAAAGGGGTGGTAAGCACTGTTAAAAACTACGGTGCTTTTCTGGATATCGGAGGTATTGAAGGGTTACTTCATATATCGGAAATTTCGAATGAAAAGCTTGATGATGCAACTCAAGTGTTAGCGGAAGGTGATGAAATAGAGGTTACAATAAAGGATATCGACTATGAAAATCAAAAAATTTCTCTTTCGAGAAAGAGTCTTCTTGAAGATCCTTGGGAAAAATTTTTAAAAAAGTTTTCCGAAGGAGATAAAGTAAATGGCACTGTTGCTACACTTAAACCTTACGGAGCTTTTATTGATATAATTCCGGGAGTTAGCGGTTTGCTGCATGTTTCCAAACTCGGAGATGATAAATTTCATCGTCATTCAAAAGAGGTTTTTAATGTGGGAGATAATGTGGATGTTTGGATAGAAAAAATAGATAGATCGGATAAAAAAATCGGTCTAACGAAAATAACTCCGGGGATTGATCTTTCGGAACAGCTTGCGAAAATCAAAAAAGAGTCTGATATGGAAGAGAAAGCTTCTTCAGAGAGTGCTTTCGGTCAACTTCTTGACAATGCGTTATCAATAGGGAAAAAGGGGGAATAAGATGCTTCTTACGATAGATGTGGGAAATACGACTACAGGTGTGGCTGTTTTTTCCGATGGGAAAATAATTTCACGTAATAAACTTCTTACTCCACAGGAGATAAATATAAAGTTTTTAAAAAGTCTTGTTAAAGAAGATTGTAGAAACATGATTGACTCGGTTTCGGTATCTTCCGTTGTTCCGCATGTAGATAGGTCTTTAAAAAAATCAGTTGTGGATTTTTTTAATGTTGATCCTGTATTCATTGATTATTCAACCGATACCGGTATAAAACTTTTAATAGACGATCCGAAAGAGATGGGTGCAGATAGGATAGCGGGTTATGTCGGGGCATTATCTTTTTTTTCTCCTCCTTTTATGGTTATTGATTCCGGTACGGCAACAACATTTGATCTGGTAAATAAAAATTCTGAATGTATTGGGGGATCAATATTCCCGGGAATCGGATTGTCAATAAAAAGTCTTGCTCAGAATACTGCAAAATTAGATATGATAAATTTTGGAATTCCCGAATCGATAGTAGGAACAAATACCGAAAACAGCATTAAAGCCGGAATCTATTACAGTTATATCGGTGGACTCTCTTTTATGATCAAGGAATATAAAAAAGTTATAGGTTCTGATGCAGGTGTTATTGCAACCGGCGGTCTGTCAAGATATTTTGAAAAGAAAATTCCTGAAATTGATTTGTATGAACCGGATCTTATCTACATCGGATTAAAAAATACTTTTAAAAGTAGTGTAACGGCATGAAATGTCTGAACAAAAGATAAAATTTCCGGATGATCATGATTATATTTTCACCGTAATAGATTATTTACTTAGAAAACACGGGATAAATTTTTTTATTACTTCAAAGGATTTTGATGTTTTATATAACTGGTGGGATAAGAAAATTCCTTTGGATATTGTCAAGGCTTCAATAGATGTAGTTAAAAAGAGACGTCAAAAAAAGGGGAAAATCATAGATAGTTTTCTAAATTTTTCGTATGAAGTAAGAAAAAACATGTCTGAAAGAATGGAATTGAGTATTAATAGAGATAATACTGAGAATAATAAATCCAAGGATGAAAGAGCAGAGAGGTTTTTTACTGAATTTCCATTGGATTTAAAGTTAGTTGAGAAAGAGTTTATCCGATTAAGAAGTTTGGAAGGAGATCAAAAAACAGAATTATTGGATGAGGTATATGAAATTATTATTAAAGAATTTTCAAATGATGAAGAACTAAATATAAAAACGGAAATATTTATGAGTAATTTACCCGAAGCAATGAAGAATGAGAAGATAGAGAAAAAGTTTAAGATAAACTATTTAAATAAAAGATTCGGTATACCGGAGAATTTATAGAATAAATGAAAAAAGTAAGGCTTGATGTTGAGTTGGTAAGAAGAGGTGACTTCGATTCTACTAAAGATACGATCCCTTTTATCATGGCGGGAGAGATCCGTGTGAACGGACATGTGGTTTATAAAAGGGATCATTTAGTGTGTAGCGGAGATGAGATACTTATTTTAAAAACGGATGAATTTGTATCGCGAGGGGCATATAAACTGAAAAAAGCGATTGAGGATTTTGATATTTCAATTTATGGAAAAAGTGCAATTGATATCGGGATCTCAAATGGAGGGTTTACAGATTATTTATTGCAAAACGGGTCGAATTTAATTCTCGGAATAGATGTGAATATAATGCAGGTTGATTATAAATTGAGACAAGATTCACGTGTTTTACTACTAAAAAAGAATGCCAGATATCTCAAACTTGAAGATATTACTTTTATTCCGGATATTGTTGTGATAGATGTCTCTTTTATTTCCGTAATAAAAATTCTTGAAGTTTTGAAAGATTTCGGAAAAATTGATATTGTTTCCCTTATTAAACCTCAATTTGAAGTTGAGAAAAAAGATTCGGAAAAAGGGGGAGTAATAAAAAGCAGGGAAACGAGGATAAGGACTCTTCTTCAAGTAAAACATAAAGCCGAAGATATCGGATTTTCTCTTATTAATTTTACTTCATCGGGGATTCTCGGAAGAAAAGGAAACCGAGAATATTTTTTTTACCTAAAATATGGGCAAAATGGTTCAATAGATGATAAAATCATCAAAAATGGAATTAAAGTATAAAAAGATAGGTATCGTTACAAAACCTCACAGTGATGTTCTTCGTTATCTTCGGGAATCGGTAACCGCTTTGGAAAAGATTGGGGCTGTCTGTATTCTGGAGGAGATAGCAGCTGATATGTTAGGGAAACAGGAGGGTGTGAAAAGGTCTGAAGTCAGCAGTCTTTGTGATCTTGTAGTTCTTATCGGAGGTGACGGGACATTCTTGTCCGTTGCGGAATCTGCTGTAGAAGCTCAGATTCCGATAGCGGGTTTTAACCTTGGAACACTTGGTTTCTTAACAGAGTTGAAAAAGGATAATATCTCTTCTGCGGTTGTAAAACTTGCCAAAGGTGAATTCAAAATTTCAGACAGAAAGCTTTTAAAGGTGCAATATAAAGGTGACAAATCATTATCTCTAAATGATGTGGTAATAAGCAAAGGTGATATCGCAAGAATAATTAAATTGAAGCTCGAAATTGATGGAATTGAAGTTACACAAATTAGAGCTGACGGATTGATTATATCTACTCCAACCGGATCAACTGCCTATTCTCTATCTGCCGGAGGTCCTATACTTGCTCCTGAAGTAAACGGTGTTGTTATAACACCGATATGTCCCCACTCTTTAACTTTCAGACCGTTTGTAGTACCTGACTCTTCGGAAATAAGGATAACTCTTGTGTCCGAATCGGATAATGTTGTTATAACTTTAGACGGTCAAAAAGTTATTCCGGTTAATGTTAATGATGTTGTTACCGTAAAAACCGGTTTAAGAAAACTAAAAATGATTATTTCCGATGAAATTAATTATTTCAGTCTATTAAACGAAAAATTAAAGTGGGGTATATAGTAGATGTTTCTGGTATGGGGGGAGTTCTTTTTTTTACTTATCCTCGTTTATATATTTGGGTCCAGTGTAGCGAAAAGTTCGGATATTATTGCAGAAAAAAAAGGGTGGAGTCGAGCTTTTATGGGTGTTGTTTTTATCTCCATGGTAACCTCTTTTCCCGAGTTATTTACGGGGATATCGGCTGCTTCCATTGTTAAATCTCCGGAAATCTCTCTCGGACAGATTGTCGGCAGTTGTGTGTTTAATTTAACGATAATAGCAATTATCCAAATATTATTTAAGAAAAACAAGTTATTTGTAAAAAACTCAAAATCCGATTGTTATCCGATGCTCTTTAGTTTTTTCTTAATGTTTCTGTTTTCATTTGCATTGATAATAAGCTTAAGGGTTAGAGTTTTTAATGTCGGAATTTCTTCAATTATTATTTTTACTGTATATATTGTTTTCCTTAACAAAATTTTTAAAAATCGTAAATCCGATAACAATGGTGATACAAGGTATGAAAACAAAAGTTTGTCAAAAGCGGTTTTCAATTTTTCCATATCTTCAATTGTTATAATTGCCGTAGGATTTTTTTTGCCGGTTGTTGGAAAAGAATTGGCTATGAAAATGGGGTGGAGTGATTCTTTTGTCGGGGTTATATTTTTAGCTTTTGTTACATCATTTCCAGAATTGATTGTATCTTTGGCTTCAGCGAGAATAGGTGCTTTTGAAATGTTATTGGGAAATATTGCCGGAAGTAACATGTTTAATGTTGCAATAATTTTTGTTATCGATATCTTTTATTTTAAGGGAGATATAATTTCGGATATTTCGGATAAAAAAATTGTTTTTATAGGAATCATTGCATCAGTAATGAATCTATTATTGTTTTTTATGCAAAAAAGGGGTAAATCTGTAAAAACTTTTTTTTTGATACCTTTGAATGCAATTATAATTTTGACATTATACTTATTAAGTCTTGTAATTATTTATTAAAAAAGTATAAAATGGGATTAGAAAAAAGTTTTGGGGAAAAGACATGAAAAGATTAATTGTAGCTTTGTTTGTTTTTATCTTGGTGTTATCGTTTTCGTACAATATTTATTCATCTTCATCAAATTTTGAAAAAGGGGTTGCCTACCTTCTGTTGAAAGATTATAAGCAGGCAAGGATTTATTTTAAGGATTTTTTTAAGAACAATTCCAATCCTATTGTCAGACGGGGATTCGAGTTACTAACCGGAAATGATAACAAAGGTGCAAAGGATGAATTTAAAAGGTATTTAAATATGAATTTCAGGTCGTTGCATGCTATAGTCGGTATATCTTTATCTTTATCGGGTGTTAGAGCATCCACATCCAAAGAGAATCTTCTGAAATCATTGAAACTGAACAAAAGTTTTTCAGCATCTTATGCATGCCTCGGAATGGAATATTTAAAAGAGAGAAATTTTCCTCTTGCGAAAAAGCATTTACTTAATGCGTTAAGTATAAAAAATTTGGTTGAATATAGAATGTTGCTTGGAGAGTTATACATAAGAGAAGGACGTCCGGAAAAAACCGTTTTACTTATAAGCAATGACCTGGTAAATAATTCTGACGTTTTTTTTCTTAACTTTCTTATGTCGAGAGCTTTATTTAATCTGAACAGAATTGAACGGATGGGGAAATATATTCGTGCTTCCAGAAAGCTTAACGGAGCAAGAAATGATGTTCAGTTGCTTTATGCAAACTATTTATTGGAAAAGGGAGAACCCAAAAATGCAAAAGTAGTTCTTAAGGAACTTAGGTATAAGGATGTGAATCCTGATTATATTAAATCTTACGGAAAAACGCTTTTAAGACTTGGAAGTAGCAGGGCAAAGAATTTCTTGTACAACTTATATTCAATTAACAAATGGGATTCGGATGTTAACAGATTGCTGGGACTTTTCTATTTCAAGAATAAAACTGAAAAAAGTAATATTCAGAATTGGATTTATCGTGCAATAATAAGTGGTGATAATGTAGAATCACTCAAAAAAATTTTTAAATCGGGATTCAATTATCCGAAATTGGATTATCTTGGATTTGTTGATGTAAGAAAAATTTTTTGGATTGATGATAAAACGTTGTTTGTTGTCGGAGTGTTATCTAGTGGCAGATCGGAAAAAATGTACCTTTTGGATTTTGCAAAAAAAAAGATTCTCACAAGTTATGGCTATGATGGTGTTGTTGACGGAGTTTATTTCTCCAAAAAGAGGGACAGGATAATATTGGAAACCGAGGATCCTTCTTCGAGGAAGAAGAGTCTTTATGCCATGATAAGAAATCCAAAAGGATATTTTCAGTTTAAGAGTATTTATACGGTTAATCAAAGAATTTCGTCATTTGAAGTGGTATTTAATACCTCGGGCACAATAGCTTATTTTATTGATAAGAACATCAGAAAGACCTCTTTTGAATCCCCTTTTTCGATAGTGAATAGATTTGGAGAAAAACGCCCTGTATACACGGGATTATCTAATTTCGGAATTTATAAATATGTTTTTTCTAATGGAAGATTTACATTTCTTGACGATTCCGATGAAATTGAAGAGATTGAATCAATTCCTTTAAAAAAGTTCCTTATGGTATATAATGCAGCCAAAATTACCAAAGAGATTCGTGAGCTTATTGTTAAGGGAGAAAATCTTGATTCATTTTCTTCGGAATTGGTAAAGATTGTATTTTCAAAAGATATTGGAAGTTTTTTGATTTATTTATCTGATCTTAAGAATCCTTTTCAAGGTGTGGTATTTGATAATGAGACTGGAAAGATCGACTTGATTGAAAGTAAGATGTTTCTTGGAAAGAATAGATTTACCGAACTGGAAATTGCCGATTTTGATTCGAAAAAAAATATTATTGTTTTTAATACGAAAGACGATAGGAAAGAATTAATTATGTTTGATTATAAATCAAAGTTATACAGTATTCTTCTTGAAAATTACTTCAGCGGATGTTTTGACTCGTTTGATAAAAGATATTACATATTTACCGAAAGAAATAGGAGAAATTTTTTAACGGAAACTCTTCTCAAAGTTATTAGTGTTGATCCTTTCTGGATTGAGGAAATACCGGCAAGGAGGGATCTCAAATCCGTGATAAAGAAAAATAATCCTTTTAGTATAGAATTTTCCACAAACGGGGGGGAAATATTTGAAATGGGGGAAGATAATTCTTTTGTTTATAAATCTCCGTCCTTTGAGGGGAGTGTTCATGGTTTTTCCCCAAACGGTAACAACGTTGCCGTTTTTGTAAATAATAAACTTTTTTTGATGGAAAATAATAGAGTATGGCAAAGAAAACCTGTTTCAAAAAAGTAAATTTATTTTCCGGCATCATACTTAACGATAGGATTAATATTGAATCGGTAATTTTAAAATTAAGGGATAGATTCTCCGGAATCGACATTGTATCCGATATTATGGATTTTGATTTTACCGACTACTATTTTGCAGAAATGGGAAAACCTTTAAAGAGAATATTCATATCTTTTGACGAATTGATACCGCCTGATGGACTACCTGAAATAAAAATAGTGACAAATGAAATGGAAAAGGAGTTCTCCGAATCCGGTAATAGATTAGTTAATTTGGATCCGGGGTATATTTCAGATGCAAATGTGATAATTGCAACTACAAAGAATTATTATCAAAGGATACCTCTAAGCAATGGTATTTATGCACATATGGAGTATGTTATAAAAGGGAAAGATTTCCATTTCCTTGAATGGACATATCCCGATTTTAAATCGCAAGGATATCTGAAGTTTTTCAGTAAATTATTGTCCGTGTATAAGAAAAAATCCAAAAATAACTGAAGAGAAGTACAGATAATTTGAATTTGCATTTCGTTAATAAAAACAATAGAATTAAAAATCAATTAAGGGGTTATCAAATGAAATTTAGACTTTTTATTATTGTTGTTGCGATTGTTTTACTTATCGGATGTGCTACTGCAAAGAAGAATAATGGTATCACTCTCAATTATTTTGAATATTCAAGGGGAAAATCGTTTCCTACAAAAGCTGATATCTATATGAAATATGAAGGTAATGATTATGTTTTGAAAGATACTTATCTTGAAGATCAATCTTTCTTTGAAGATAATTCAATAATTCCGAATGCATTTATCAAACCTCTTTTTAATTTAAAAATTTCAGATGCAGTAAAAGCATTTACCGAGCCATATTATAGTTACCGTTTAATCCACTTCTTCAAAAATTACCCAAATTTCGGTATAGGCGTTGAATTTATCCACCTCAAGGTTTTTTTAATGGATTATGATCAGAATGTTCACTTAAAGGGGGTATTTAAGGGGAAAAATATTGATAAAACGGTTAGGATAGGTGATTATCTCAGCATGTTTAATATCTCTCATGGAGTGAATCATGCGGCTTTTCATATTGTTTACAGATGGTTGTTTTCCCCTTCCCTAAAGGTTCCGGAAGGTAGATTTCAGCCGTATGTAAATGCCTCTTTCGGTCCTGCAATTCCACATCTTGAAATTGATACCGTAGAATCCGGAGGAAATAAAAGGAGATCTTACTCTTACCAGTCGGCTCTTGCTAACTGGGGATTTGGATTCGGTACCGGTATCCGTTACAAGCCATGGAGAAAACTCGGATTTTATCTTGAATACAAACTCACATATTCATATTTAAAAGGGATGCACTTTGACAAAATAACCGGAACTCGTGTATCGGTGGATTTCCTTACTCACCATATCCAATGGGGATTATCATTTATGTTTTAGCTTGGAAGAAGTTTTAAGATTTTCGGAAAAATTACTGAATTTTGTCAACTTTGAATTATGGATGAAATTCATATGAAGTTCCCATGTTTCTTCATCTTCATTTTCGATCAATTGATAAAGTTTTCCGTTTGAAATTGAGAGAGGATATGGTTTGAGGGCTGTTTGGAATTTTAAAGGAATATATAGACTGTGAATGAATTTTCCGTTCTTGTCAAAGAAGAGGAATTCATATTTTGTTTTATCTTTTGACCTGTAAGTGGAAACATAGATAATGTTATCTCTCTCAAAAACTCCCGATATAGCCGGCCACTCTTTTGGAAAAACAGCCATTTTTTTTACAATTTCAAAATATTGCTTTGACTGAGGATTGGTTTTAATTACATCATAAATATCTTCTTTGTCCTCACTTGTGAATTTTCGCCTTTTGAAATCTTTTTTAATAACAAAAATTTGTTTTGCATTTTTATCAAAAACTTTTATCTCAAAATTACTACCGTTTACCAAATAGAGTTTATCATTGTATGTCATATAACTTAAAGTACTGTTGAGTATTTTAATGCTACCTTTTGCAAACTGGTTATCGTCCTCCTGATGTAGCAATGTTTTAATCTTGTTGAGATCTTTGTCGTACAGGTTGACGGAAACATATCGGGTACCGTCTTTTGATCCGATACTTCTTCCTACATAATTATTCCCAAGCGGTTGATAAAGGAAAGAAATACCGCTTTTAACCTTTATCTCCTTAAGGTATTCTCCGTTTTTTGTGTAGTATGAAATTTTATTCATACTATTTATTAAAAGCTTATCTTTTAATGGTGTTATTAATGCAAACCTATTGAATTCCTCGGGGCCTTCCCCCTTTTTACCGAATTTTTTGATTAATTTGAAATCTTTCATTGAATAAATGAAGATTGTTATATCTTCCGAAATGTACAAATAATCTTTGTCAATAATAAGACCCGAAGCCTTCATAAGATCCGGAAAAGTTGCGACTACTTCACTTTTGAGCATCACTGACAATGAAACCGATATAAGAATAAATACCATAATAATCCTTTTCATAATTCCTCCAATATTAGTATTACATTACATGATACGAGAGAAAAATATTTTTGTTTAAGATAGTGAAATAAATCATATCATTGTCAATGCTCGTATATTTTTGTATACTGCATCTTATGAAATTAAATAAAACCGATAATAGAATTTTCTTTATATCGGATGTACACCTTTCTTTTAACGAGGATGATTATGAGATAGAAAAGAGAAAAAAACTGTCCGCTTTTCTTGATCATGTGATGGATAATGGAGATGTCCTTGTTATCGGAGGTGATTTATTTGACTTTTGGTACGAGTGGTCTCATGTTATTCCCAAGTATTGGGGAGAGGTAATTTTCAAACTCCGTTCAATAATAAATTCGGGGAAAAGGGTCATATTTATTACAGGGAATCACGATTTTGAATTCGGATACTATCTGCAAAAAGAGATCGGCATGGATTGTTTTGATGAAAATTGTGATATCTCGGTTGATGGTAAAATTTTTTTTGTGGGTCACGGAGACGGATTGGCAAAAAAAGACATAGGATATAGATTTGCAAAGAGGATGATTAGGAACCGATTTTCAAAATTTTTTTTCAAAACATTTATCCATCCAGACTTGGGGATGAAGATAGCAAAGTTAGCTTCGGGATCAAGCAGAAAATATGTAAAAATAGATAAAAATGCTTGGGCTAATGAATATTTTGATTTTGCAAAAAATAAATTTAAAGAAGGTTATGACTATGTAGTTCTCGGGCATCTTCATATTCCTATGGAAAAAGTGAAAGACGGATGTACTTACCTTAATACCGGTGATTGGATAATACACTTTTCTTACGGATATTATGATGGGAAGTCATTAAAACTAAAATATTGGGATAAAGATTGATATTTTGTTCAAATATTTCCGAAAAAAGCGGTAATAATCAAACACGGATATCTATTAATGTTAATTTGACTGATCGGGTTATTTATGATAATTTTTATAAATGAATAATGTATTTACCATAGCTATTCAATTTATGGTTATTTTACTGGCACTATCGGTTCATGAATCGGCTCATGCTTGGATGGCGGAAAGATTCGGAGATCCGACCGGAAGGTTGCAAGGTAGAATAACTCTTAACCCTATAGCACATATTGATCCGATCGGTACAGTAATATTTCCTATTATATTGGCATTAATCGGTGCACCTGTTTTCGGTTGGGCAAAGCCGGTTATGATAAATCCTTTAAATCTTAAAAATCCGAGAAAGGACGGAATCTTTATTGCCGCCGCAGGACCTGTTTCAAATATTATTATGGCAATTTTAGGAATTGTATTTTTTCTGCTTCTGAAAAATACAGGATTTATAGGATCGATTTACGTTTCGGGAAGAATTGCAGAAGCTGTTACAATTCTTCTTTTGAATCTGATTCTAATAAACATTTTTCTTGCAATATTTAATCTTCTCCCTATCCCTCCTTTGGACGGGAGTAAAATACTTGAAGGAGTACTTGAAGGGGAAGCTTTGAATGCTTATAAAAAAATAGAGCCTTACGGATTTATAATTCTTATGGCTGTAATATATCTTAAAGTTTTTGATTATTTGGCAAGTCCTATTATTAATTTTGTAATGAGGATTTTATTTTATGGATAGAATAATGGAAGATAGTGTTGTAATGAGCGGTATGAGACCTACCGGAATGCTTCATCTCGGACATTGGGAGGGGGCACTCAAAAATTGGATTAAGTTGCAGAAAAAATATAAAAGTTATTTTTCCATAGTTGATTGGCATGCGTTGACTACCGACTATCAAAATCCGGAAAATATTAAATCATACATTAAATATACATTAATTGACTGGCTAAGTGTCGGTATAGATCCGGAAAAGAGTGTGATCTTTGTACAATCGTCCGTTAAAGAAATTGCCGAGATGTATCTTCTTTTTTCCATGATTGTACCGTTAGGATGGCTTGAAAGAGTTCCGACATTTAAAGAGCAACAAATGCAGTTAAAGGATAAAGATATAAATAACATAGGATTTCTCGGATATCCTCTGCTACAAACAATGGATATTATAAGTGTACGAGGGAATATTGTTCCGGTAGGTGAAGATCAGGTCTTTCATATTGAACTTGCACGGGAGATTGTTCGGCGATTCAATAATCTTTACGGTGATTTTTTTTTTGAACCTAAAGAATTTCTCACCCCCGTTCCAAAACTCCTCGGAATTGACGGAAGGAAGATGAGCAAAAGTTATAATAATTCAATATTTCTCTCGGATTCCGCCGAATCGGTAGAGGAGAAAATAAAACCGATGAAGACGGATACGAGAAGGCAAAGGAGGACGGATCCGGGGGTTGCTGAAGATTGTCCCGTTTTCTCTCTTCACAAATCTTTTTCATCCGAAGACGAAAAGGATAGCATAGTAAATGATTGTGCAAATGCTTCAATAGGATGTCTTGATTGTAAAAATATTCTTATAAAAAATCTTAATATATTCTTAGATCCCATTAGAGATCGAAGGGGGAAATATAGGGATAGTGATATAAATGAAATACTTGATACGGGATCAAAGAAAGCCCGGATAGTTGCTGCGGAAACTATCGGAAAAGTTAAGGAACTTATGAAGGTATAATATGGGGGAAATGCATTTTAATCCCGGTTCCGATGTTTACAGTATTCAGTCGGAATTTTATAATGGTCCCCTTGATCTTTTGTTGCATCTTATAAGGAAGAACAAGATGAATATCATGGATGTTCGGATTGCCGAAATTACATCCGAATATCTTAAATATCTTAATGAAGGGATTGGGATAAATCCTGTCAGAGAGGGTGATTTCCTAATGACCGCTTCAACACTAATTTATATTAAATCGAGATCGCTTCTTCCGAGAATTGATAAAGAGGGTGAAGAATCTCCTGAAGATAAGCTTATAAATACTTTGATTGAGTATGACAAGATACAGAAGATTTCAAAATTGTTACGGGAGATGGAAAAAAAGGAAATAATGCTATGGAAGCGGGAAGATATAACGGAAAATTTTGAAAATCGGGAGTTTGATCTAAAAGAAGTTTCTTCATTTCAGCTTGCTGAAATTTTTTTAAATGTTGTCAGTAGGGAAGATGGAAAAGATGTACTTTACCTTGATAAGAAAAATTATTCCATTGATAAAATGAGAGAAAGGATACTTTCAAAACTGAATTCCGACGGATTTATAAATTTTAATAAATATGCTGAATCTCTTGATTCGCTTGAAGAGATCCTTGTAAGTTTCTTCACAATACTTGAAATGGTTAAGAGAAAAAAGATAATAGCAATTCAAAAAGCCATATTTGATACAATCTCAATATGGAAGTATGATAAAGAGGAGCTTACTAATTGAGTGATGAATCCGGTTTTAAGCTTGATACAATAGAGAAAAAAATAGCTTTTATAGAATCTGTTTTATTTGTATCGGGAGAGCCTGTTGAACCTGAAAGATTGATCGGTTTCCTTAATTGTAATTCCATATCCGAATTTGATGAGATAATTAATAGTATGGAAGAAGGGTACAAAAAGGATGAAAGGGGATTAACTCTTAACAGAAGCGGGGGAGGATTGTATTTATCAACAAAGTCAAAATTTCATGAATTGTTGAATGATTTTTTTACAATTAAAAGATCTTCGAAATTGACGATCCCTTCTCTTGAGACACTTTCAATTGTAGCTTATCGGGAACCTGTTACTCTTGCGGAGATATCCGATCTGAGGAATGTTAATTCGACGGGTCCCGTTAAAAGTCTTTTGCAAAAAAAATTAATTAGAATTTCGGGAAGAAAGAGAGTTCCGGGACTTCCGGCTCTCTATTCAACAACAAAAGAATTTTTACTATATTTCGGATTGAATGATCTTTCCGAACTACCTTCACTCGAAGAGTTAACGGAACTTTTTGAAGATAAAGAGCAGCCATCTTTATTTGAGAATAAATAGTTGATTAATTGTTTAAAGGAGATTTAATGAAAAATCTTGTCAATCATAATTTGCTTGAATTAATGCCGTATAAGGCGGGGAAACCTATTGAAGAAATACAAAGAAAGTACAATTTGAAAAAAGTAATTAAACTTGCATCAAATGAGAATCCGTTCCAAATTCCGGATAATGTAAAAAGTGCTATTTCGGGAGAGTTGGGGAATATCTCTACATACCCGGATTCCGATAGCTTTTATCTTAGAAGGGCAATTGCAGATAAAAATGATCTTAACTTTGAAAATATTCTTATCGGAGCCGGATCTGTAGAGATAATAAGGATGATTACTTTAGCTTTTCTTAAATCGGGAGAAAAAGTTTTGACTTCTGAAAAAACTTTTCCTATGTATAAGATTGCTACAATTGAAAAACATGGGTATTCATCATTTTGTGAAGCTAAGATGGATGAAAATTTCAGATTTAGTTTGAATAATATTAAGGATAAGATAGATGATTCCACCAAAGTTATTTTTTTAACCAACCCTAATAATCCGACAGGGACACTACTTCCCAAAAGTGAAATAGCCGAATTTATCGAAAGTGTACCGGATAATATTTTTATAGTTCTTGATAATGCCTATGAAGAATATGTTTCCGATAAAAAAAATTATATGACAGGTATTGAGTATGTTAATAAGAAAAAGAATGTAATTATATTGAGAACGTTCTCAAAAATTTACGGTCTTGCGGGGTTAAGGATCGGATATGCATTCGGTCATCCCGAGACTATTTCAATGTTAGGTAGAGTAAAGGCTCCTTTCAATGTTACTCGGATATCTCAAAATGCAGCTCTTGAATCTCTCCGTTCGGATGAATTCAAAGACAGGTCTTATGATCTGAATATTAAAAACAGGGAGTTTCTACTTCTACAACTTCAAGAACTTGGAATAGATGTGGTTCCTTCCGAAACAAATTTCCTGATGTTCTTTCCTAAAAGAGATGTGAATATTCTTAATGAGAAACTGTTAAAGGAGGGCTTAATAGTCAGATCTTTAGGCGGATTCGGAGTACCTGATGCAATGCGTGTAACTGTAGGTTTTGAGGAAGACAATAATTATTTTGTTGAAAAATTGAAAAAAATTCTTTCGATGTAAAGTTAATCGGAAACCGATTTCATATAAGTAAAATAATTTGTAACCTCTTTTTTTACGACCGGAGTCAGCAGTAAGATTGCTATTAAATTCGGTATTGTCATAAAAGTTATTACCATATCGACAAAATGCCAAACGAGATCAAGTCCCCAAACAGACCCGAGGAAAACAAAAAAACCATACACAAATCTATATGGTTTAATGGACTTTGGACCGAACAGATATTCGGAAGCCCTTGATCCGTAATATGACCACGAAATTATTGTTGAAAATGCAAATAGTAGTAAGCCGGAAGCGACAACGTGTTTTGCAAGATGTCCGATACCGATAATGTCAAATCCGTTGGAAAATCCTATAACAGTCATTCCAACCCCTTTTACTCCGCTTGTCCAGGCTCCAGAAACTATTATAACAAGTGCAGTTAGCGTACATATAACAATTGTATCGACTAACGGTCCTACGGAAGCGACCAATCCTTCTCTTACAGGATACTTTGTTTTAGCGGCGGCATGAGCAATTGCAGCCGAACCTTGACCACCTTCATTTGAAAATAATCCTCTGGCAACACCTTGCCTGATTGTTATTATAAAAACGGCTCCGATAAATCCACCTTTTGCGGCAGTACCGGTAAAAGCATCAGTGAAAATAAGTTTAAATGCTTGGGGAATCTCTTTGTAGAAAACAATTAGTACTATTAAAGCACTTAAAAAGTAGAGAACCGCCATAAACGGGACCAGTTTTGATGTTACTTCGGCAATTCTTTTTATCCCTCCGATTATAACGAGAAGAACAAATGCCGTAATAATAATTCCTGAAATGTATGTAGGTATATTGTAGTTGTTGTTAAGGATATCGGATATTGAGTTCGATTGTGCCATATTTCCGGTTCCCATTGAACATAAAAGTGTGGCTCCGGCAAATACAATTGCAAGCAGTTTTGAGTATGAACCGAGTTTGTCTCTTAGACCGTGTTCCATATAGTACATGGGTCCTCCGGAAACAGATCCGTCATCATTTACTTTGCGGTATTTCAATGAGAGTGTACTTTCGACGAATTTAAGCATCATTCCGAGAAATCCTGTTATCCACATCCAGAAAACCGCCCCGGGACCTCCAACATAAATAGCTAAAGAGACACCGACAATGTTCCCTGTCCCCACCGTTGCAGAGAGTGCTGTTGTAAGGGCTTTGAAGTGATTAATATCCCCCTCATCACCCTTTTTATCATATTTCCCCGCTATTACCTTAAATGAGTGCCAAAGTTTTGTTATGTGAAGGAATTTAAATTTAACGGTAAAGAATACTCCTATAGGGATCAATAGTGCAATAAGAAGATATCCCCCGATATACTCATTGTATGCTACAAAAATACTATCCAACCAGTTTAAAAATGAATCCATTTGTTGCCTTCCTTATGAGATTAATAAAGAGATTATATAGCTTATGGAAAATAAAAAGTCAAATCAATGTATAGGTTGCATATATCTGGAAACAATAAGAATATTTATGTTACATGAAATTGTTAATGAATTCTATAAATTTGCTTTTACTATTCTTGGAATTTTGTTGAGGTCATTAAAAAATTTTATATTCTTATATCCGTGCTTCTGTAACATTTTATTAACTGTTTCTTTTTGATCATATCCAAATTCAAGAATGATTACTCCGTTTTTTTTCAAATATGTCGGAGACAATTTTATTATCTTTTCTATTATTTCATAACCGGACTTTCCCCCGAGGAGAGCTATTTCCGGTTCATAATCAAGAATTGTAGATTCCAAACTTACCATATCTTTTTCTGAAATGTACGGGGGGTTTGAGACAATAATATCAAATAACATTTTATCCTTGGGGAATAAGTCGGATCTTAAGGGTGTAACCAAATGTTTGACTTTATGGTATTTAATATTTTTTTTTAAAACCTTAATAGCATTTTTATTCAAATCCACTGAAATTACATTGGAGCCTTTTTTTTTTGCAACTAATATGGAAATAATCCCGCTTCCGGTACCTATATCAAGTATATTGGTTGAATTATCGGAAATTTCCAGCAACTTATCAACGAGCAATTCGGTCTCCGGTCTTGGGATTAGAACGTCTTTGTTTACAAAAAAAGATTCCGAATAAAATTCTTTTTTTCCGATTATATAAGGAATCGGCTCATTGTTTACTAATCTTTTGGTGTAATTAATGAATAAATCCGATTCATCTTTCCCTGCTTCTTTTGATCTCCCATAAGTCCAGAAATACTCTTTTGAAATTCCGAAAGCATTACATAACAGGATCAAAAGATCTGGCTGGTATATATTGAAGTTTTTTAACGCATTATCGTATATTTCACGAATTTTCACTAATTAATTATTTCTTTAAATCTATCTTCGAGTAACTGCTTTGAGTGGATTTCTTCCAAATCCTTGATTAGGCTTTCGAGATTGCCATCCATTGTAGATTCGATACCGAAATTTCTTCCACTGATTCTGTGATCTGTAACTCTACTTTGAGGAAAATTGTATGTTCTTATCTTTTCAGACCTGTCCCCTTTTCCTATTTGAGATTTTCTATCACTTGCAATCGCATTTTGTTGTTTTTCAATCTCAGATTCATAAAGTCTGGATTTTAAGACTTTCATGGCTTTATCTTTATTTTTGTGCTGTGACGATTCATCTTGACATGAAACAACTATTCCTGTCGGAAAATGTGTGATTCTTATTGCCGATTCGGTTTTGTTAACGTGTTGCCCTCCCGCTCCGGAAGCTCTATAGGTATCAATTCTTATATCTTTCGGATTAATATCTATCTCAACGTCTTCAACTTCAGGTAGTACTGCAACTGTCACGGTTGATGTATGAATTCTTCCGCTTGATTCTGTTTGGGGAACTCTTTGAACTCTATGCACACCACTCTCAAATTTCAAAAACTTGTTAACATTCTTTCCTCTTATGTACATAGTTATCTCTTTAATACCGCCAATTCCAGAATAATTTGTAGAAATTATTTCGTGGGTCCATCCTTTACGCTCCGAAATCCTTGAATACATTCTTAAAAGATCAGATGCAAACAGAGAAGCTTCGTTTCCTCCGGCTCCCGCACGTATTTCAAGAAAAACATTTCTGCTGTCCTCTTTGATATCCGAAACCATCAGGATTTTAATATCATTTTCAAGGATAGTGAGTTCTTCACGGAGATTTTCAATATCTTCTTCAGCGAGAGCATTCATCTCAGGATCATCCGAATCGTCTAAAATTTCTATTGACTCATCAAGTTGTTTTTTTAATTGGGAAAATTTTTGATACTTTTCTTCAAGAGGTGTGAGATTGGAAAGTTCCTTAGAAAGAGAAGCAAATCTTTTCCTATTTTCTGATATCTTTGGATCCGACAAATGCCGGCTTAACTCAGTATATTTATTATGAAGGTCTTCTAAATAGGAAAAGAATTTATCACTGTTCTTTATATCCATATTTCTTTTTGAACTTTTCTATTCTACCTTCAGTATCAACATATTTTTGCTGACCTGTATAATAGGGATGGCACGAAGAACAAATTTCTATATCAACTGTAGCTTGAGTAGCCCTTGTTTTAAAGGAATTTCCACATGCACAAGTGACTTGGCATTCCTCATATTTAGGGTGAATTTTTTTTTTCATCATTTCCTCCGAAGTGTTTTGGAATTTTATCATCAAATTAGGGTGTTGTCAAAAAAAATTCATTCGAGATGATTCAATTCAGTTTCAAGGTGTCCAATTTGCTTGAATTCTTGTAATTGACATGGTTTTTTCAATACTGTTAATCAATTCCACTTTCACATTTGAAACTCCGCAGATCTCCAAAGCTCTCTCCATCCATCCGCATATCCTGAATTCAATTATTTTGTTAATATTCGGGAAATTAGTTATCTCCATCACGGTCATGGTTCTTTTTAACTCTACAATCGCAATATCTCCCTGTTTATAATAAGACGGTAATATTTCACCTGCCTTTTTTACCAAAAATTCCGCCGATCCCATTCTGATAAAAAATTTATAAATACCTTTTAATCCGTATTCAGCACTATGCCTTCCCATAATCCAAGCTCCGTGAAAATCGAAGTTGTGAAAAAGCATGCAATAAGTTGCCGTAGGAGCGATAATTGCTTCTTCTAAGGGGTACCATTGCTTGTTTGAGATGGATTCGGAAAATATTTTACGAGAATCAACAGCAAGTGTATCCATCCACAGCTTTAATCCTTCTTCTTTATGTTCTTGTTCAATTATACGAGTAAAAGTTTTTATTGCAACACCTTTTACAAAATTCATATTATCCTTTCCCTTGTAATATCAAACTCTCCTTATTTAAAAGAATTGTATATGTTTAAGCAATAAAAATCAAATAAAACAGATCAACTATATTCCATTTGCCTTATTAATTTGGTTCAAATATCCGTTAACAATGTAAGAATGTGAAATTCTTGTTTGAATGGTTTTTTTAGATTTTAATAAAAATTTGTGGAAAAGTTATGCAATAATTCCTCTACATCCTCTATTAATCAGCATTTATTTGAAATGCACATTTTTGAATATCGTAGAAATGCAATATATCGAAGTAAATCCCGAAACCAAGTGGTGACACCGATTTCCATTGTTTCTAATGTTATGAGAAAGAAAAGTTTTTTGATATAATCTCAATTTGAGTTTTTAACGGAAAATTGAAATGGAGAAATAATGAGTTTTTCAAATCCGGATGCTTTTTATTTGATGATTATTTTAGTTCCTTTAATTTTAATTATAGTTAAAAATTATTTTAAAAAAAAAGAAACTTTAAAAAATTTCATATCCGAAGAGGCATTTGTTGATCTGGGATTTAGGAGTGGTAGAGAAATTCCATTTATTAAAGCTTTTTTGTTGATAATTTCCGTAATACTTTTTATAACGGCTCTTGCAGGTCCAAGATGGGGTGAAAGGTTTGAAAGTTTGAATATTAAAGGGATTGAAATAATTTTTGTTCTTGATACTTCGTTCTCAATGAATGCAGAGGATGTTAAACCCAATCGTTTTATAGTTGCAAAGGAACTGATTTCAAACATCATGGAAGAGATAAAAACAGATAGTGTAAGTCTTATTACTTTTGCAGGTACTGCACATGTCCAATGTCCTCTTACAATTGACTATGATTCGATGAGGCTTTTAACGGATGCCGCATCAATCAGCCCTCCTGAAGAGCAGGGGACTGATTTTTATGAAGCTTTAAGCCTTGCTTTAAAAATCGGACGAATTTCTTCTAACGGTAATAAGATTGTTTTTCTTATAACGGATGGAGAAGATCAGGAAGAAAGGTGGAAAGAGATATTAAAGAAAATGAAATCTGAAAAACTGATTGTTTTTCCAGTGGGAATCGGAATCTCGTCCGGAGCCCCGATTCCTTTGAAAAATGGAAGTGGAAAATTATTGGGTTGGAAAAAAGATAATTCTGGGAATATAGTAAAGACAAAACTTAACGAAACGGTTTTGAGATTTATTGCCAAAGAAACAGGAGGGAACTATTTCCAATTTACCAATATATCGGAAATAGACATATTGTTAAGTAACTTGAAATCATTTGAGAGATCTGTTCTTAATAAGAAAGTGAGATCAATTAAGATTGAAAGGTTCCACTATCCTCTGGCACTTGGTATAATCGTATTGATTTTTGAGATAGCTTTAATTGAAAAAAAGATGAAATGGAAAAGAAACCGATTATAATTTTATTGGCGATTTTGTTTGTAAACTGGCATTGGTTTGAGCCTGTTGCAAGAAAAAATAGTGATGGAATAAAAGCGTACGAAGAAAAGCTTTTTAACAAAGCATTAAAAAAATTTTTATCGGCGAAGGGATTAAATCCCGAATCTTCGGAGTTGAAAAACAATACCGCTTCAGCCCTTTATAATCTGAACAAATATCAGGAAGCACTTGAAGAGTTTTCAAAGATTAATCCCGAAAAAGCAGGGATTGATAATTCTAAGTTTTTTTACAACTTGGGTAATACTTTCTTTAGGTTGAATAAATATAAGGAGGCTTTGAAAAATTATAAAAAGAGTTTAATGTCAGACCCTGATGATGTTAACACTAAAAAAAATTTTGAACTCACTCTTAAAAAGATAAAGAATAAGAATAAAAAAAAAGATGATAAAGAGAAGAAAAAAGATAAAAAGAGGCAGGATAAAAATAAAAAATACAAGAATATTATGAATTATCTGAGTCAAAAGGACAAGGATCAGATGAAGAAAGTGAAGAGGAAAGCCTCAAATTCAAGAAAAACAAAGGATTGGTAGACTATTGATCAAGCTATTTAGATTTTTACTAATATTTGTTTTCGTTTTCCCTCTAATTGGAGATGAAATTGAGTTTAGTGCTTCTGTTGATGCCGAGACAATAGGTTTAAATGATTATTTGATATATACGGTAACTTTTAAAGGGATTCAGAATCCATCACATCCTGATGTTGAATCAATTGCGGATTTCAGAATAGTTCAAACTTCAAGAAGTTCAGAGTTTAAATTTATTAACGGTGTTTCTTCAACTTATGTTAATTTCGTTTACTATCTTGCACCGCTAAAGGAAGGTATTCTCATAATTCCACCTCTCAAATATGTTCACAATAATCATGTTTATAAAACGGAATCAATTAAAATAGTTGCAGTTAAGGGAAGTGTAAAGAAAGTTGCTCCAAAGAGAAAAAGGAGATCTATTTTTGATTCGGATTTCCCGTCTTATGAACCGTTTCGGTCTGCTCCTCGTGAAATTAACATAAAAACTGTAGCACGGATAAATAAAAGGAGAGTTCGACAAGGAGAGCAATTAATTTATAAAGTTTTGCTATATTCAACAAACAGAATTGAATCGGTTAATCTTGTTTCCGGTCAGTCTTTTCCCGGATTCTGGCAGGAATGGTATCCGGTAAAAAAATCAATAGATGGCAGGCAAGAAATTATTGATGGCAAGAAATATGTTGTATTCGAGATTAGAAAAGCTGCATTGTTTCCTACAAAATCGGGGAAACTGAAAATCCCTTCTCTCAAATTTGAATTATTTATGCGGGACGGTTCTTTTTCTTTCTTCTCAACACCGGAAAAAATTACAAGAGTTACAAATCCTATAATAATTGATGTTTTGGATAATTCAAACGGGAATCTTCCTATCGGACGTTTTAAAATTACAGTGGATGTTGAAAATAACTCGATTGATATTAACGAACTTTTATCGGTCAATATAAAAGTGAGAGGTTCAGGAAATATAAAAACCTTAAAGATTCCTGAATTTGAAAGCAGTGATCGATTTAAGATTTTTCCTTCAAAAATATCAAGAAAGATCTATTATACGGATAACGGAATAAAAGGATATGTATCGGCGGAAGTTCCGGTTTCATTTAATGAAAAGGGAACAGTTACTTTACCTGCACTTAAATTTGAATATTTTGATCCGGTTGAATCAAAAACAAAAACTACAGAGAGTAAGAAAATAGAAGTATTTGTATCGGGAGTTAAGGAGATATCCGACTCCAATGTAAACAATAGAATTGGAACTATATTAAAAAAGGGTTCTGATATTAATTTTATAAAGACCGGAACAATTTATGATCAAAAAATATTTATTTATCAGACTGTGATTTTCAGGGTGTTCCTGTTTCTGATTATTATTGGCATTGTAGCGTTTCTGATTTATGAATATTTTGTAAAGCGGTTTATACTCGGGAATGAAAAAATAATAAGAAAGCGAGTTGTTCAGAATTTACTAAATCGTTTGGATAATGTAAAAGGGTTTGCTGAAATATTTCAAATTATTGAAGAGTATATAGAAAGAAAAACAGGAATTAGCAGATCTGAAATAAATGTTGTTAAGATTGAGAATATTTTTTATTCATCAGGAGTAAGTAAAGTTGATACTAAAGAGTTTTTAAGGATTAGACAGGAGTCTGAGCAATCAAGATTTTCAGGATCAACTATTAAAACTCCATTACAATTGGAAAGGGAGATCTCCGAGTTGAAAAGAATAATAAAAAGGATAGATTCGAAATTAAAATGAAAAAGTTATATTTTGCGATTGTTTTAACGTCTATTTCCATGTTTTTTTTAAGTGCATTTGATCCTATCTCGGAGTTTGAAAAAGGTAATTCTCATTATGAAAAGAGTGAATATAATAAAGCTTTGGAACAATATCTTAAAATTTCAAAGAATATTAGTAATTGGAAGGTATACTACAACTTAGGGAATACATATTTTAAATTAGGTGATTTTGTACAATCAAAAATTTATTATCTTAAAGCTAAAAAACTAAAACCTTTTGATGACTCAATTAAACAGAATCTACAAATTGTTGAAGGGATGTTAAACAATAACATCAGATTGTCTGATCCAGGTTTTTTATCGGTTTTATTAAAAAGGATAGAGTCAGTATTTACTATAAATTTTCTATCAATTTTATTATTGATCGTATTATTAATATTTTGTTTTTTTATATTTAAATTAGTAAGGGTGGGTCGGAATAAAATAAATATCTACGGTATATTGCTATCATTCTGTTTTCTCTTCATATTGTTCTTTTATCATGTCCATCGTGTTAATGGTTTTTACGATGAGAATTATGCTGTAATAGTTAATAGTGAGGCAAAGTTAAGAAGCGGTCCGGGTATGAATAATACGGTCCTATTTGAAATTAGTCCCGGAGTAACGGTTCACATTATCGATACAAATAGAGATTGGATTCAAGTTACTGCCTCTTCCGAAACAGCAGGTTGGATTAATGTAAGTAGCGTAAAAAAAATTAGTATCAAATGAAGTTATACCTTCGTAAAAATACAAAGGAGTTTGAAGAACCTATAGTAATGGGCATTCTTAATATGACTCCCGATTCATTCTCTGACGGTGGAAAATTTGTCAAATTTGATTCGGCAATTTTTCAAGCGGAAAAGATGATTAATTCAGGAGCTTCAATTATTGATGTCGGGGGGGAAAGTACGCGACCGGGAGCTACTAAAGTTGATGTTAATTCCGAAATTGACAGAGTTCTTCCGGTGATAGAAAAGATTAAGAAGGAATTTAATATCCTTGTGTCAATTGACACTTATAAAGATCGTGTGGCTGAATTGGCGGTAAATGAAGCCGGTGCCGATATCATCAATGATATCTCAGCATTATCTTTTTCGGATAATATGGCGAAAATTATTGCCGCACTAAATGTTCCGGTAATTCTTATGCATATTAAGGGTTCTCCTTCTGATATGCAGAAAGACCCGTTCTATTCCGATGTGGTTTTAGAGATAAAAAACTATTTTACAGATAGGATAGCTTTTGCCGTATCAAAAGGGATCGATAGAAAAAAAATAATCATTGATCCTGGAATCGGTTTCGGAAAAAGATTAATAGATAATATTAATATTATTCGAGATTTGAAAAGTTTTAAGAATTTTAATCTTCCGATCATGATGGGGATATCCAGAAAATCATTTCTTGGTAAAATAAGCGGTGAAGAACATCCGTATAAAAGGGAAAGCGAAACAATTACTGCGAACCTGATATCTGTAATTAACGGTGCCTCAATACTTAGAGTTCACAATGTGGAAAATTGTGTCAAATCACTAAAAGTTTTAAAAAATTTATTATAGCTTTTTCGAAAAGTAATCACTAAAACTTATTTCATTTTTACACATAAGTGTAAGTGAAAATCTAATTAATGTAGCATGTACACCGGAGGGAGTAGCCCTCCAGTGTTATGTTTTTTTTATTCTTCAACTATCTTGTAGCAGTCCAAGTGCCGCTCAAACCGCCATTTTTCATTATTCCGCTCATGGCTTTATCTCCGGTAGATGTTCCGGTATATTTTGCTCCAACTGTATATTGCCATGAAACGTTTTTCCCGTTTACGGTATAAGTACCTTTTTTATAGTTGTTGAATACAAACGAACCTGCAGTTGCACTTCCTGTGAAAACTATTGTACCGGTTTTTGCAGCTTGATTAGTCCATTTAAAAACGAGAGTCCAAGTTCCGGTTATGTCAAACTTGGCTGTGACACCCTCCTCTTTTTTCTTACATCCAGGACTAAACATCATTGTAGCAAATAGTACTACTACCGATAAAACTATAAATCTCTTCTTCATTTTGGTTCCCCCTTAAACACTTTCTATCAAAATTAGAAGTATTTTTCAATAATTTTTTGGAAAAAAATTTTTTTTATTTCCGATTAGATCAGGTATTAAGCTAAACCATTACAAAAATAAATTTATTAAATTGCATTTCTTATGAAAAGAAGTTTTAAAAAATTAAGAGTTAATATTAAAAAAAAGGAGGATATCTCTATCCCCCCTTTTTTATGGATATATTTAACTAAAATGTTATTTTCTTACAGCAGTCCAAGTGCCTGTTCCGCCGTTAAATGATACCATTGTACCACTCATGTTATTATCTCCGGTTGATGCCCCTGTATACACAGTGTTTACCAATGAATACTTCCAGGTAACACTCTTGTCGTTAACAGTATATGTCCCCAATGTTATGTTTTTATGTGAAAATGATCCGGATTCTTTACCTCCGGTGAACGTGAGTGCTAAGATTCCATGGGTACCATTTGACCAGATAAAACTTAAATTCCAGGTACCCTGAATATCAAATTTCTTTTTACATCCCGTGCTAAACATCATTGTAATAAATAATGTCACTACCAATAAAATCATCAATTTCTTTCTCATCTTTCCTCCTTTTTTAACTAACTTAATTAATCTGCTATTTTCTTACAGCAGTCCAAGTGCCGGTACCACCTTTATGGCCTATCATTGTACCACTCATGTTGTTATCATCTGTTGATGTACCTGTGTATGTTGTACCTGATGTATATCTCCAAGTAACACTCTTGTCGTTAACAGTGTATGTTCCCGTGTATTTCTGAGAACTGAATGTGCCGGAAGTTTTGCTGCCTGTGAATGTGATTGTAGTGGTTCCGGTTCCTGAATTTGACCATGTATAACTTACTGTCCAAATACCCTGAATATCAAACTTTTTTTTGCATCCCGTGCTAAACATCATTGTAATAAATAATGTCACTACCAATAAAATCGTTAATTTTTTTCTCATACTTCCTCCTTTTATATTTTATATCAGATTGCAATTTTGTTTACAATACGTTTTCGTTAAAAATATTCGTTTTCGTGAAAATTGCATCATTCAATATATAGAAGATCAACCAAAGATATCTCACTTTTTACATAATATAATTGTTAATTGAAATGAGTGACATATTCCTTTATAATCATTCCCAAAATAGTTTTGTTAAGGCTAACTAAATGAAATTGAGATTTTATAATACGCTGACACGTAGTAAAGAGGAGTTTGTCCCGATAGAATCCGGGGAAGTTGGAATGTATTCCTGCGGACCCACCGTTTATAATTATGCTCATATCGGTAATCTTAGGACATATGTTTTTAACGATCTCTTAAGACGCGTGATTTTGTTAAACAATTTCAAACTCAAACATGTAATGAATATTACCGATGTGGGTCATTTAACCAGCGATGCGGATGAGGGTGAAGATAAGATGTTGGCTGGAGCAAAGAGAGAAAATAAAAGTGTATGGGATATTGCAAAATATTATGAAAAATCATTTTTTAGTGATATATCATTGCTTAATATTCAAAAACCGGAGATTATTTGTAGAGCTACAGATCATATTGATGAAATGATAAACATGGAGAAGAAGATAGAAAAGAACGGGTTTGCTTATTTTTCAGGAGGCAATCTCTATCTTGATACTGCGAAAATAGAGGATTACGGTAAACTGGCTCGGTTACGACTGGATGAACTACAACATGGAGTAAGAACCGAAATAGACGTTAATAAGAAGAATGATACCGATTTTGTTTTATGGTTTACAAAGTCAAAATTTGGAGATCAGGATATGAAGTGGAATAGCCCGTGGGGTGTCGGATATCCGGGGTGGCACATTGAGTGTAGTGCAATGAGTTCAAAATATCTTGGAGAACAATTTGATATTCATACCGGCGGGATTGACCATATTCCTGTCCATCATACGAATGAAATAGCTCAGGCGGAAGCTGCATTCGGGAAAAAACCATGGGTCGGATATTGGCTACATGGAGAATTCCTTGTCATGGATAAGGGGAAAATGTCTAAGAGTTCGGGTGATTTTTTAACACTCCGATTTTTAATTGATAAAGGATATAACCCTCTATCATTCAGATTCTTATGTCTTGGAGCCCATTATAGGAAACAACTTATGTTCAGTTGGGAGGCTATGGAAGGTGCAAGTCGGGGATATAAAAACTTGAAGAGTCGAATTGCTGAGATAAAGAAAAGTAGAACAAGTTATAATGAAGGGAATCGAACAGAATTTTATCTTAAGTCTTTTAAAAAGAGTATTAATGATGATTTAAATATCCCTCAGGTGCTTGCATTGCTGAATGATATGATAAAGGATAAGAATATAGGATCTATTGAAAAACTTGAGATTACAAAATATTTTGATCAAGTATTGGGTCTGAATCTTCTCGAAGAAGAGGAAGTTATGATTCCCGAGGACATTTTAGCCCTTGTTGAAAAAAGAAAAACGGCGAGAGCGGAGAAAGATTATGGATTATCCGATAAATATAGAGACATAATCAGAGAAAAGGGTTTTGAAATTAAAGATACAAAGGACGGACAGGTTATCAAGAAAATCCGATAATAAATTTTTCAGATCAGAAATTTATTCCGAGAAAAATCGGTTCAAATATAAAAGAGTTATCTTGAAATCTGTGTGATATACGAATTCCCGCTTCTAAATTTAAAGGTAGCGAAAATAGATTTATATCTCCCTTTATCTCCACTCCGGTTGAATTGTAATAAATTGTACTGTTGTTGTTGTATCCTTTTCCGAGATCAAGAAAAATTGTTCCTCTTATCCTTTTCAAATACAGCAGATCTCCGATAGCAAGATCCGGATAGAGGATTGGAAATGAATAATCAATATTTGCAAACATGAGATTGTTGCTGTACTTAAAATTATATCCTCTGGAAAAGTTTATATTACTTGAAAAAATAAAGTTTTTAGGGACCTGTTTTTCATAAGAAATGCTCAATCTCAAGCTGTTGTGCCTAAAAATTCCCGGAAAGTACATAGAGCCTTTGATGAATAATTTTTGTCCTCCATATAATGTATTCCATGGTGTATGAGCAAACTCAGCGAATAAAAATATCCCTTTATTAGGTGTTATATCCCTTTTTGCATAATGTTTGTAGCTTGAGAATGAAAATCTGTATTTCAGGGAATCAATTGAACCGTTTTTTATTTTGATACCGTTCTTATTTTCATTACCTGAAATCTTTGTGGTCGATATCTCTGATTCAAGACTCATTTTCCTATTGTATACCCCTTTTGAAAAGTTAAATGGTAGAAGAACGGATAAGAATCCTTTTGTTTCATCCCATTTAAGATTATGAGGATTGCCGGAATTTCTCCCCCCTCTGCTAAACCCGATTTTTATTACCGGAAACAATCCAGAATAAATCATATTGGCGTAGAATTTACCCCTTTTTTCGTTTGTATTAAAAAGGTATCCTCCGGTTATAAATATTGTATTCATCAGATTATTTGAATACATCTCAAAAGCCGGTTCGATCCTATCGGGAATGATTACTCTGCTGTGAAAGTTAATAATATCTTTAAAATGATTATATTTCTTTATTTTATACTTCTTTTGGGGGATATTTTTCGGAATTGTTAAATCCTTCCGCTCAACATAGTTGCTTTTCTTAAAAAATTCCGTTCTGTTTACAACAACTTCACTAAGCGGTTCCCATGAACTAATATTAATCGGTGCAGAAACAATATCCGTTCCATTAACGTTGTAATCCGAATATATGATCTTTTTCCTATCAATTGAGATTGAAGGGAAGAATGCTCCGAATCTGCTGGAAGTAATTCTATATTGTTCCCCTGATGATATATTAACGGCGTATATATTGTCTATTCCGGAGTACGGTGAACCGTATAAAATATAATCGTTAAAAAAGATAGGGGTTGAGTACATATTTTTAGATAAGGTTAAAATATCGGTAAAGTTCCCTTTTTTCAAATTAAATAATGTAATTGATCTTTCACCGTTTTTAACACGGATAATTACTATATTTTCACTTCTATCATCCCATGACGGGGTTATTAGAAATGAATTGTCGGGAGAGTCATATTCTTTTATTTTTCCCCCGTCCGAAGATTGCAGGATTACAAGAGATGATTTTCTCTCTTTTGAAAAATGTACGGTTGCAATTAATTTACCGTCGTGAGATAGTGCAGGAGAGAAATATCTGGTTTTTTTGGTTATCCTCTTTTTCTCCCCCGAAATGATATTAAGCTTAACTATTTCGGCATAGCTTCTCTTTCCCCATCTAATATCTTTAACAGGTTCACTCCATACTACACAATTATTTCTTACGGACAGCATATTATTAATGTGACTGATGGTTGAGAATTGAGTTATCTTTTTCTCTTTTCCTTCCGGAGAGGTGATTACAAGACTTAACGGTACTGATAATCCGTATTTTTGGGAAATAATACAGCCGTTTGTTAACTCTATCGGAGAAGTAAATAGTGTCCATCCGTTCTTTGGTTTTAGATTGAATTCCTTAAAGTTTGTTAACTTAATCCCCTTGTCAATATTTTCCCATCTTTTTTTCAGTTCATCCATGGTTTTTTTATATAGTGTATGAACCGACAAACCGCTCTCTTTTTTTAGTGCGGAGGAAAATATTAACGGATAAAAAGAGTATGCGGAAGAGTGTTTTAATATATTTTCCATTCCGTTGCTTGAAAGATTATTCTTTAAATAGGTTATCAAAAAATATCCG
>Ga0256846_1000032_pt1 | contig 59515 bp, 109 predicted proteins | sample TevniametaG_FD_189098 | JGI IMG/M metagenome (GOLD analysis project Ga0256846, IMG submission 189098) | Tube worm associated microbial communities from hydrothermal vent at the East Pacific Rise, Pacific Ocean - Tevnia | ecosystem: Host-associated > Annelida > Integument > Unclassified ...
ATTGGAAAGCAGCAGTAAAAACTTTTGCCCCCATGCTTGGAACAGCGTTAGGTGGGCCGGTTGTAGGGACGGCAACAAAAATGTTGTCTGATGCATTACTTGGAAAAGAAAATGCAAACGAAGATGAACTTGCGAAAGCAATTCAGAATGCATCTCCTGATGATATTTTGAAAATTAAGCAAGCTGAGCAAAATTTTGTTCTTAAGATGAAAGAGCTTAAAATAAAAGAAAAAGATCTTGTGTTTGAAGATAAAAAATCTGCAAGAGAGATGCAGGTAAAAACAAAATCTAAGACACCTGCTGTGCTTGCATATCTTCTTACAGCAATGGTTGGTACTATGGTATATGGTCTTATGTTTTATGCAATTCCTGAAGGAAATAAAGATATAATTCATATTGTTTTTGGGAGTGTTATGACAGCTTGGATCGGGGCAACACAGTTCTTTCATGGGGCAACTATTAATGACGAAGATAGGTGAGCCGTATAAAGTTCATCTTGTATCTGGATTTATACTTTCTGGGTGGTTATATATTTATCCAACATGGATAAAATTACCTGATGAGACAGTAAAACAGTTTGCAGTTTTAAAGATACCTGAAAATAAAATAAAAAAAGTTTATACATGGCAGATTATTAAGGAGAAGTTAAAATGTTGGTTGGCCTTCAAGAAGAAATAGATAAACACCCTGAATTAGTTGGTGCTTCAAAAGAAATAATTATAAAAACATTAAATAAAGAAGGAAGTGCTGAAGTTAAAACTTGGGTAATAAACCCTTCTCCTGTTATGCGTACTATCAATGATGTATATACAAAGTATATATCTGACGCCTCTCTTACAAGACTCATAGATTTTCTTGATCAATCTGAGAATAAAGCGCTTAAGTTAAGATTTGATAAAGCAACTCATTTTAATCTTAGTAATGATGTTGTAAGAACACTGATGACAAGGCTGCATGCTGCTGGTATTATTACTGATGATGAGTATAATGTTTTGAAAAGAGCAGGAGAGGTAAGATTATCAAGAGCAGAAGAGTTGTTTGGGAGAAAAATTACAATAGAGGATTTTTACTGATGAAAGTTTTAAAGATTATATTAATAATAATAGGTAAGATAAAAGATAAAATGAGTGAATCTTTTGTTAGATTGATAAAACATATGCTTGGCCTTGGAGGTTATTAATGGCAAATGAAATTCTTTTAAAATCAAGAACTACTATTACAGCACAAGCAAGTGGTGCTTTAACAGCAGGAGAAGACCCTAACAGCGGTACTTATACAGGTGGTGCTGCAACTGTAATAGATAACACATATGATGCTGGTACAGAAAATTCACTTGGAGCTGATTATCTTCAGCTTGAACTTGATGTTACAACAGCACCAACAACAGCAGGTGGAGCAGAAGTTTGGTATCGTGGTTCCGAAGATGGGACAAATTATACAAAATGGAAATATAGTCATACGGTTGGAGATGATATAGCAACAACAGCAGATAGATATGACGCAGGATTATTTTTTCTTTCATATCAATACACAGAGTTAAAAGTAAAAGCGGTTGATTATGGGTATACAGCAACATTGTATGCAACTCCAAAACTTCATGAAGCTCAATAATGGCAATATTTTTACAACATAAATATAAACAGAAACCTCAAGCTTGGGGGCCTGTTGATCGTGTTCAAGGTGTACTTTTTGAACGTGCTGCTAAGATAGGCATTGATCCTTATAAGATTGAACTTGCGATGCCTATGTGGTGTGGTGGTGATCAATATGATTATAGTAAAAATAGGCTGGTTGGAGTAAATAATGGTGCTGTTTATAATGAGAATGGTTTAAAGTTTAATGGTGTTGATGATTATATAAATTTAGGTACAATGGGTGATTTTGGGGATAAATTAGATTCTCATGAAACAACAATATTAAGTGTTTTAAGTACAACACAAACCGTTTCACAAGTTTTATGCGGTCAAGGTAATAATACCGGAAATGATACTGTTTTACAAATTAATATAAATAGAGATGCTGTTTCAGGTACAGATAATTTAGGTTACATTTATTATCGTTTAAGAGATGAAAATGATGCAGCAAGAACATATCAAGCATCATATAATACCGGGATTACAGATGGAAATATACATTTATTAGCTTGTGTTATATATAGACAATCACCAGGGAAAATTTTTCTTGACGGTGAATCTTTGAGTTTAAGTGAAATAAATTCTTTCAATGTTGTATACACAGCTAATTTTACTGATGGATTTACCGTAGGTGCATTAAATTGGAAAGGTGTTATAGGCACAAATGGGTTTTTTAAAGGAAATTTTTTATCGTACATAATATATTCTGATATTGTATTTGTAGATCAAATAGCTTTTCTTTCAGACAACTCATATTATTTCTGGCAGCTTGAAAGAGAAGTATTTTTTAGTATACCATCATCTGTTATTATAAAAACAATATCTGATTTAAGTGTAGGAGTAGACAGCATAAATCAAATTACAAATAGTTTACAAATTTCAGATACAGGTACAGGAGTTGATGGATTTTCAAATTTAAGTGCTACAGCCTTAGTAGATGATACAAGTGTTGCCATAGATAATAATATAATTTCAGCAAGTTTAACAGTAAGTGATGTATCAAGTGCAGCAGATTCAATTTCAAATATTTTAAACTCTTGTATTGTTTCTGATAATAGTGTTGCAAACGACATAGCAAATATTCTTGTAAGTGCATTAGTATCTGATGTAGGTGCAGGTGTTGATTTAGTTAGTGTTTTAACAGAGACATTAAAAACTGTAACAGATATAAGCACTTCAAGTGATAATATTACAATAGCGCCAATAACATTGAGTGTATCAGATCAGGTTGTTGGTAATGACATTATAAGTTCAATATTAAATATATTACAAGTTCAAGATTCTTCTGTTGCTACAGAAGTAATAAATATTTTACAAACAAAACTTGTTTTAATACAAGATACAGGAATAGCAAATGATGTTGTAAATATCTCTGCTTCTGTTGTTGTAAATGACATAGGACAGGCTTCTGATGTTATTTCTCAAGTATTAAACAGTTTAAGTATATCTGACAGTGCAAGTGCTGTTGAAAATGTAATTGCAACTGATATAAATTTGTTACCTCATGGGAAAGTTTCAATTAGTTTTTCAATTAAAATACCAAATGTTAATTTTAATATAAAGAAACCAAGTGTTAGTTTTAACTTAAAATAAAGAGGGTAGAAATGGTAGCTGATAAAGGAATGATGGAGAAAAAATGGATAATCAGGCGTTATAATTCATATCAGGATTATCTTGATGGGAAATTGCCTGATAAAATTATTGATGCAACAGGAAAAGAACTGCCTGGTGAATCTGTATTTTATCATAATGTTCTGTTATCTGAAGGTATAACAGAGATGCTTAATCTTTTGACAGGTCTTGGTACTCCAACAGCATTTAGTAATGCAAGTGCTTATCTTGGTGTTGGTGAAAGCACAACAGCAGCAGATGCAACACAGACAGGGCTTCTTGGAACTACAGTTACATATAAGCCTATGGAGACAGGATATCCAACAATATCAGGTGGCACTGTAACATGGAGGTCTGTATTCGATGGTGTATCTGCCAATAATGCTTGGCAGGAATTTACTGTTGCAAATGGAAGTGATAATACTGCTGTAAACCTTAATAGAAAAGTAGATGATCAAGGTACAAAAGCTTCAGGTCAGACTTGGACTCTTGATCTTGAGATTACATGGTCATGATTACTGTAAGTCCATATGAACAAGGAACTGCTATAGTGACTATTGATCCTCAAGATGAAGATGGAAATAGCCTCACTATAAGTCAGCTTACAAATCCTCAGTGGCAGCTTATGAGGGTTGACGGTACTATTATCAATGATAGGTCTTTTGCAAATAGTTCTGTTACAGATTTAAGTTGGGTGTTGTCAGGAGACGATCTTGCAATATTCAGTATGTCAGATACAGGTGAAAGAGTCTTATCATTTAAAGCTACATATAATAGTACAATAGGTTTAAATTTACCTTTAATAGGTGAATGTGAATTTACAGTTACAAAAGTGCTTGGACAAACAAATATTGATGAGGCTTGATGATGTCAAAAGAAACTTGGATTGCGTTGATAAGTTCTGTTATTGGATTGTTGATTGGGATCAGTACGGCATATACAGTATTGAAGATTGATGATGCTGTAATGAAAGAAAAGGTGTGTGCTATAGAATCATGTACTAAACAGCAACAAAGTGATATTAATATATTAAGAGTTGAGTTAAGTAAAACACAAACAGAAATAAAAAATACAGATGAAAGCTACAGGTCTTTGCAGAGAGTGATAAAAGAAATGGCTAAAAGTAATAGAGATTTAGCTATTGCTATAACAAGACTCGATGAAAGACAAAGAAATTTTGAAGTGTTTATAAAAAAATATTTAACGGATAACGATAAATGACATTTATTCAAAGAATACTTAAACAAAGAGGTACAAAAGATTATATACTTCGTAAAGCTGTGTCTTCAGGTTTAGTAGATTCAAATTATCCTTCAAAAGGCTCTGTTGAGATTACAGAAGATTATTATGTATATTCTGTACCTATGAGTATTTCTTTGTTACAGAAAAGCGGTACTTTAGTTAAACAAGGTGATGTGTTGTTATATGTTGATCCAACATATGTTATTAACACAAACGATAGATTTGTTAAAAATGATGAAGTGTATAATATAGTTTCTTGTCAAGAACACAGTTTGTCTGGTGAAATATTATATTATACTGTTCATTTACGGAAGTAACATGGGAACAAATTTTAAAGAGTTTGGCAAAGAGTTATCAGCATTAAGAAAACAGATAGCAGAAGAAATTACTGATGTTATAAAAGATGTTGGTAAAGAGGTATTTACTGCTGTTAGAGAGCCTGCACCTCTTGGTACTCCTGTTGTTACTGGCTGGGCAAGATCAGGTTGGAGAATAAACATAAACACACCTACACCTGGGAGTGTTCCTGAAGAAGCCGATAGTGGTACGATTGCTATGTCAAATAGTGAAGCTGAGGCTTCTTTAGCAACTTTTCTTGGAATGAAAGATTTAACAAAAGTAGATCATATTTTTGTTGATAACAGAGTGCCTTACATGAAAAAACTTAACTATGAAACTGCTAAGCAATCCCCAAAGTTGTTTGTTGAGAAAGCTATACAGCGTGGAACAAATAAACTTAATAAGAAAAGAGTTATCAAATGACAACAAGAGTAACGGTAATAGATATTTTATTAAAAGAATTTAAATCGTCTTATAATCTATCTTACCCTGTTTCTTATACTAATAATGAAGATTTTATTAAACCAACTAATACACCATGGATAAAGTTTGATATAGTTAATAATAACAGCGAACAAGCTGGATTTTCAACTGAAGGTAATAGACGATTTAGAAGATTTGGTATTATATCATATCAAGTTTATGTACCTCCAAACACAGGGACTTATAATGGTGGTGAAATATGTAATACAATAAATAATATTTTTGAAGGAAAAAGGTTTGATGATGTTTATTGTGAAACAGGAAGTTGGTCTGAGATAGGAATTGTTGATAATGATTTTTTCATGTTTCAAGGAATAATATATTTTAATTTTGATGAGATAAAATAATGGAGAGAAGGAGAAATTAACATGAGTGCTAAAAGTAATAAAACTACACTCAGTTTTGCAAAAGAAGATACTATAGGTGTTCTTCCAACCACACCTGATTGGTATACAATAGAGTGGAATGATTTAACAACATTTGGAGCAAGTATATCTACTGTTTCAAGAAATCCTGTATCTCAAAAATTAATGGAGCAAGAAGGGGCTGTATCTGATCTTGATTCTGCTGTAGAATATCAGACTGATTTAACAGTAAGCTCTTTTAATAATTTCGCACAAGGTATGTTTTATTCTGTATGGAAAGCTCAGACAGAGTTTACACCAACTGCTGTAACAACTACAGGATATACAGTTACAAGTGGCGGTACATTAGCATCAGGAACCTTGGTGTATGCTAAGAATTTTAGTAATAGTGAAAATAATGGATTAAAGGTTTGTACTACTTCAACTGTGGATACAGAGATTGAAGTTACAACTACATTAGTAGCAGAATCTCCTCCTCCTGACGGAGCTACTGTAACTGTAGCTGGTATTCAAGGGGCTTCTGATGATATCCAGATGGATTCTGATGGTAATTTAATTTCAACACTTCTTGATTTTACTACACTTGGTATACAGGTTGGGCAGAGTATTTATGTTGGTGGAAGTGATGACGCAACTAAGTTTACCGCTACAGATTCAAATGGATTTGCAAGAGTCAGAATTATAGAAGCAAATAAACTTACTCTTGATAAAAGGGATTGGACTACAGGTGTAGCTGATTCTGGTACAGGTAAGACTATTCAGATTTTTATTGGTAGCTTTATTAGGAATGTACCTCAAGATGATAGTGATTTCCTTGAAGAAACTTATACATTTGAAGGTAAGATTGAAGGTATGACTGAGGGTATTGTATATGAATATCCTAATGGAAACAAAATAAATACTGTTGCTATTGAGTTTCCTTTAACAGATAAAGCTAGTATCACATATTCTTTTATTGGCCTTGATACTCCTGTACCTACTTCAACACGTAAAACTGGTAATAGATATAATACTTATGATCATGCAGCTTTTGGGACTACATCAGATTTTGCAAGACTTTCTATGAAAGATTCTTCTATGTCTGATTATACAACAAACTTTAAGAGTTTAACGATTAATATAAATAGAAATGTATCACCTGAAAAAGTTATTGGGCAGCTTGGTGCTGCTGATATGAATACTGGCATATTGAATGTAGAAGGCTCTGCGTCTGTTATTTATAATGATAGTGATATGATTGCTGCTGCAAGAAATAATGAGACTACAACACTTGATTTTGCAGTTGTAAATGATGACGGTTGTCTTCATTTTGATATCCCAAGTATGAAATTTACAACTAAAAAAAGTTTTCCAATAAATGAGAGTGTGCTTGTTGATGTAACAATGAAAACTTTTGAGGACTCTTATTTTAATTATGTTATAAGTTGTACGAAATATGTGTATATCCCAATATAAAATACCCAACAGTTTTGTGCTGGCACATAGGGTATAAGGCTGTTGGGGGTCTTATACCCACTTTCAACCCCAATAAGAAAGGAAGAAAAAGTTATGAACCCATTTGAAATGTTCGAAACAGAAGAATCTTATGAAATTAATGGTGTATGGCAGGATTTTGGAGATTTTAGGATTAAGCTGGCAAGGAGCGGAGGAAAGAATACTGCTTATAATAAAATGCTTGCAGATGAGATAAAAAAGCTTGGAAAAGCTACTTTTGATGCTGTTGATCCTGAAGAAGCAACTGATCTTGTAAGAAAAGTGTTTGTAAAAACAATAATAAAAGATCATGAAATTAAAGGTAAAAAAGGTTGGGAGAAAGGTGTATATGTTAAGAAAGATGGTAAGATAACAGTTGTACCTTTTACTTCTGACAATATGGAATTATGTCTTAAACAGTTGCCTGAATATTGGGATAAGATACAGCAGTATGCAGATGATTATAAGGTTTTTCAGAGAGAGGTTGAAACAGAGATAGTAAAAAAGTAACAGAATATCTAAAGTGGAATCTTAAATATGGAGAGTCAGAACAGGTGGTACAAACTAACACTAAAACATTAAGAAATAGAGTGCCACCTACTCCTAAGTTTTTAAAAGATAAACCTACTTTAGATATAAGTTTGATTTGGTATTGGGATAGTTTTTTGCAGCTTAATAGTACAAGGTTTAAAGATTTTGGTGAAATACCTTGGACAGCTATAGACTCATATTGTGATAGATGGGGTATCGTAGAGCCTGAAGAGTTTGATAGCTTTTGTTATATTATAAAGAGTATAGATAAAGTTTATCTTGAAGAATTGAAAGAGAAAGAAAATGTCATTAAAAATTGATATTGATGTAAAAGGTGTTGTACAAGCTGAAAAGGTTGTAAAACGTTCTTTCGATAATATTGAAAAAGAATCTAAGAATGTAGATAGAGCTGTAACTCATATTGAAAAAGCTTTTAAAAATTTACATAAAACTTCTGCTCGTTCTTTAACAGCTATGAAATCAAATACAAGAGTTTTACGTAAAATTGAAAAAGCTGTTAAAAATAATGCTTCTGCTATCAAGTCAGAAACTGCTGCTTTAAGAAAAGAGATAGCTGTATTACAAAAAGCTACTGCTGCACAAAAGAAATATAATACTACAAAGAAAAAAACAAGTCAGATATTTAATATAGCAGTAGGTAATATGGCTGCTATGGCTGTATCTAAAATCACTGAAAATCTCAAAGAAGGGTTGATAGCATTAAAAGAGTATTCTGATTCTTGGATTAAATTTACAAATATTATAAAGCTTGGTGTAAATACACAAGAAGAGCTTATAAGGTCAAGACAAAAAGTTCTTGATATAGCACAAGAAACAAGAACTGATCTTATGGCACAGGCTACTCTGTATAACAGACTTACTCTTTCTCAAAAAGACCTTGGTGTTTCTCAAAAAGAAATACTTGATTTAATTAGAGGTGTTGGTCATGCTCTTGGTGTTACTGCTACAACTGCTCTTGAGTCAAGAGGCTCATTAATACAGCTTGCTCAGGCTTTTGGGCAGCCAATAGTAAGAGCAGAAGAGTTTAACTCTGTACTTGAAGGTACTCCTCGTATTGCAAAAGCTGTAGCAGATGGTCTTGGCCTTACAAGGGCACAGCTTAGAAGACTTGTACTTGCAGGAAAGTTGACAAACAAAGAACTTTTTAAAGCTTTTCAGACACAGCTTCCTGAACTTGAAAGAGAGTTTGCAAATGTAGCTCCTACTATTGCACAGGGCTTTATTAACATAAAAACAGGTCTTATAGCAGTTGTTGGACAGTTTAATGAGCTTACAGGTGTAGCTCCTGCTGTAGCAACAGCATTATCAAATATAGGTAAAAAGATAGGAGCTATTGCAAAGCATGTAGGTGAGCTTGCAGAAGCAACTTCTGATAAGTCTCTTGCAGTGCAGTTGAAGATAGTTGAAGATAAAATATACGCTATAGAACATGCAGAAGAATTATCTTATAAAAGAAGACTTGAGAGACAAAAGAAATGGGCTAATGATCATAGAAAATCTCTTTTAACTATTGAGTCTCCTGCTGATTTACAAAATAGAAAATTACGTTGGGAGCCTTTTAGCCCTAAAGAAAGAAAGACAGGTGTTGATTTTTCTAAAAAAGCTTTATTAACTTTAGAAAGTCAACGTAATAATCTTTTTAAAAAGATGCATTTCCAAGAACTTGAAATGACAAGAAGAAGTGCGGAAGAAAAACAGAAGATAGAGCACCAAAAACTTGTAGAAACAACACAACTTAGAATAAATGCTGTAAAGAAGGCTTTCAAGAGTACAGGAATTGTTAGTAAGCAAGGTATTAAAATTTTAATAAAAGAGATTGATGATGAGAAGAAAGCAAACATAAAAGCAGGAATGGATAGAGTTACTGCTGAAAAAGTTGCTTGGGCTAAGATAACACAGATATATGAAACAGCATACGCTAAAGAGTTTAAACTTGATAGAAAAAGAGCAGATAGAAGAGAAAGAGAGTATCAGAAAGAACAAAAAAGGTTGCAGCTTGCTCAACGTTTAATAGATAAAAGAGATAAAACAGTATACACTCCTGCTGATAAGATAGCTGCTGAGACGCAAGCTAAGTTATTTAAAAAAGAGCATGAAAAATTATATAAAGATATGGCTCGTATGAATAAGTTGACAGGCAAAGAAGCAACTCTAAAACCTGCTAAAACGGAGCTTGAAAAATATGTTAATACTCTTAATGAATCTTTAAAAACAACAACACTACTTGAAAATGTTACTGTAAACGCATTTAAGAGTATGGAAGACGCTATCACAGAATATATTATGACAGGTAAACTTGGTTTTAAAGATCTTGCAAGAACAGCGCTTGCCGAAATTACAAGAATATATGTAAGATCAGCTATTATAAAACCAATGGCAAATGCTGTAAGCAGTTCAAATCTTTTATCAAGTGTTGGTTCTATGCTTGGTAATTTATTTCATACAGGTGGGGTTGTTGGACAGGCTACAACACAGAGAAGTGTTGATCCTGTTATATTTAACTCTACTCCAAAGTTTCATGATGGTCTTTTACCTGGGGAATACCCTGCTATCTTGAAACAAGGAGAAACGGTAAGGACTCCTGAACAAGAGAAGGCACTGTATAAGACACCTATCGTAAATATTAATATTGAAAATAATAAAGAAGATGCAAGTGTAACAACAACACAGCCATTTGTAGATGATCAAGGACGAATGACAATAGGAATTGTAATAGATGCTTTGCAAAGAAATGTTGGTGGTTTAAGAGATATTACAAAAGCTGTTGTAAGTGGATAGGAGAGTGATATGGCTACATGGCCTATAGATGATAAATATGTTTCAATAAAAGAAAATGTTATAAAGCCTGCAAATAGACAGACAAGTTCTGCTGGGTACACAATGTCTTTTTCTAAAGGAAGTTTAAATAAGAAAATATTTACTGTAAAACTTTCATATCTTTCAAAAGATGAAAAAGATACATTAAAAACATTTTTTGATGATAATCAAGGAAGCTCTTTTACACTTAATGACCCTGATCCTTATAGTACAGATACATATGAAGTTGTGTTTGATCAAGATGAGTTGTCATTTGAATACATAAGAGTGTTTCCTGCTGAATACAGTCTTGATGTAAAGTTTAGAGAGGTATAATGCTCCCTATATCTTCACAAGCAATTATTGAAAAGAATAAAATTAATAGTGATGAAACTTGGTTGTTGTTGCTTGAAATCAACTACCCAAACGAATCTTCTGTGTTTGTCTGTTTAAACAATGAAGAAGTTGTATGGAATGGTGATACATATTTACCTGCAATATTTAATCTTTCAGGCATTGTAGAATCTAAAGATGCAGAAGTTCCAAGTATTCCTCTTACAATATTTGATTTAAATAGAACTCTTATTCCTATCATTGAGAAATATGATGGTGGTGTAGGAGCAGAGGTTATTATTAGAGTTGTTCATTCAGGATATTTAAGTAACCTTGTACCGGAACTTGAAGAAACAACAGAAATTATAGATGTTACAATAGACGATAGTGCAAGGATATCTTTTAAACTTGGGGCAGAAAATTTAATTAATTTAAGATGCCCATTACAAAGATATTTAAAAAACAACTGTAGATTCAGATTTAAAGAAGCAGAATTAACTTTTAATACTGGTGGTATTACAGAAATAAAAGCTGATCAATACATTAAAGGAGACACATCAGGAGATACCGCTAAAATTATAGAGGTTAAGCTTACAAATGGTGCATTTACAGCAAGCAATGCTACAGGAATCCTTAAAATATTAACAATACAAGGTAGTTTTCAAGCAGAAACAATATCTTTATATTCTGATGAAAATTTTACAAATCTAATTCAAGCTGGTGTTGCAACATTACCTGGAGTTTCAAGAGGAAGATGTGGATATACAGGAAGTGAAACAAGTTGTGATAGAAGCTATGCAAGATGTAAAGAATTAAATAATAGTAAAAGATTTGGCGGATTCATAGGTGTGGGCGCTACAGGATTTTTAAAATGAATTATAATGATCTTATTGGAATACCTTTTGATGAAAATAATATTAATGGTGTAAATTGTTATGAGCTTTTAAGAAGAGCTTATGCAAAGCATGGTATTTATATTCCTGAAACAAACATCAGTGTTTGTGCTTGTAAACAAGCAAGTGATAAAGAAATTCAAGATCAAATTTTAAAATATTGGAAACTTATAGATAAACCTGAAATACCTTGTGGAGTCCTTATTCTTTCAACAAACCCTGCTTTTGCGAACCATATTGGGACTTACATTGGAAACAATAAGATATTACATATTACAATGAATACAAACAGTATTATTGAAAGACTTTATCCTAAATACAAAGATAAAATTGTTGGATTTTATAAGTTTATTGGAGATAAATAGTGTCTGTAACTGTTACAAGCATACAAAATCCTTTTCAACCTGAAGTAAATATAAAAAACATATATGAATTTGTTGAGGGTAAATCTTTATCATATTATTTACAACATATAGATTTTTCTTTTAATAAAGATATTTCTTTTATTATAGGTGTAAATGGGTGCCCTGTTGATATAGAAGATGATGTTGAGATACATAATGGTGACATAATAGCTGTATGTGCTAAGGTTGAAGGGACTGTAAGTGCTGCTGTAGCTTCTTGGGCAGTTCAAACATTTACTGGTGGCATGATGTTAGGAGGTGTATCTGGTTTAATAGAAGCTGGATTATGGGGGCAGTTATTTGTATATGGTGCTGCTTATGTTGCTACATCTTTTGTAATAGGATATGGTCTTTCACAGCTTGCAGGATTATTAGCTCCTGACATGCCAAGTAGTGTTGATACTCGTGGAGATACATCTGTTGAACAAACATATGGTTGGGGAGACTTACAACAGACAGAAAAAGAAGGTGTAAGGATTCCATATCTGTTTGGAACAAACAAAGTTGCAGGGCATATAATAAATCAGTTTATAACTCTTGAAAATAATAATGAAATATTAAATATTCTTCTTGGTATTTGTGATCACGAAGTAGATGAAATAACAGATATAAGATTAAATGATCAACCTTATACATATTATCGTGATGTTGAAGTAGAAACAAGACTTGGAACACTGAATGATGATGTTATATCTGGCTTCAACGATATAATAACAACATTACAAGTAAATTCAAAACTTAATCAGAATAGCCCAGTTACTATACGTACAGATGGGAATGCTGTTGAAAAATTAAAAATATTTATCACTGCCCCAAGAGGATTATATTATTCAAATAATAACGGGGGCCTTGATTCAAGAACCGCTATATTTCGTATTGAATATAAAACTGTAGATAGTGATACATGGATTTTATATGGCGATAAAACTATAACAGCAGCAACAACAGAACCTCAAAGATATAGTTATGAGATCGATGGATTATCACCTAACCAATATGATGTGAAAGTTACAAGAGCAAACAGTGCAGACCCGGCTACTAACGATACGGTTAATATTTTTGGATTACCTGGTACTATAGGTGATACTCCTGTAATAGGCACTGTTTCTTATAGTCACAGGGGTTGTTCAGATATATATTTTTCTTTCTTGCAAGAAATAGTTAAACAAGAACAAGTTTATCCTGGGCTTGCTAAATATGCAATAAAAGCTCTTGCTACAGATCAACTTTCTGGCAGCCTTCCAACAATAACTTGTTTAGCTCATAAAAATACAGTCCAAATTTATAATGAAAATACAGGTTATTGGGAAGATAAAAGAGCAACAAACCCTGCATGGATAGTTTATTATTTGTTAGTTGAATATGCAGGTATACTAACAAGCAAAATAATATATAGTGAATTTTCTGAATGGGCAGATTATTGTGATGAAGTAATAGATAGCGATTACAGGTTTAATGTAAGTACAATAGTATATACCGGTAATTTTTGGGAGAACATACAAAGAATAGCTCAATTTGGAAGAGCCTCTGTTATTAGGCGTGGGACAAGATATGGTGTGTTTGTAGATAAACCTGATGATACTGTAGTTGATATGTTCACTATGGGTAATATTATTTCAGGTACATTTAAAATGCACTATCTCCCTAAAAAAGATAGAGCTAACGCTATTGAGATTGAATATAATGATCCTGACAGAGATTATACAACTCAAGTAATCACAATATACTCTGAAGATTATTTAAATAATAATGAAGGCCCTAAAAAAACAAATCTTAAAATAAAAGCATCTATATCACAGAAAGAAGCTATAAGAGAGGGTGTTTATAGGCTTAACAGTACAAGCTTATTAAATAGAGTTATAACATTTGATGCTTTTGTTGATAGTTTTGCAGCTACTGTAGGAGATATTGTTTATTTTCAACATATACTCCCTGACTATTCTATCAGTATAGGTGGCAGAATACTTGATGCAGGTAATGATGATGGAAGTGGGAATCCATATATAAAGCTTGATCAAGAAATAACAATAGGTGCAGGAGAAGTATATTCTGTTCTTATTCGGTTATCAGATAATACAATAGTTGAAAAGTTAATTAGTATAAACCCGACAACCTCTGATACATTTATATTACAAAGTAACTGGGAGACAGTACCAAGTAAATATGATATATATAGCCTCGGTCTTGTAGATCAATATAAGAAAAAATATAGACTTACAACTGCAACAAGAAAAGATGATTTTGTACGCACACTTACTCTTGTTGAATATATCCCTGAAATATATACAAATAATGATGGATATATTATCGAAGAACAAGAAGATACAACTATTGTTCAGCAAGCAGACAGTGTTCTTGTAGAAGAAGCACTTATATTTGATGAGTTTGGTAATTATATAAGTCAGCTCTCTATATCTTGGGGTTCAATCGGGACAAAAGGGCTTGACTGGGTTGTTTGGTTAGAAGATTTAACAGCAGGTACTGATCCTATAAAACTTGTTACTACCGGTAATAATTTTGCTACCGTAACAAACCCCTATATAACAAAAGAACATCAGTATCAAATATATATCAATGTTGTGAATGAAGGGGCAAAAAATCATTTTAAAAATATAGCGCTTATTCATGTACAAGGAAAAGATTTATTACCTGAAGATATTACATATTTTTATTTACAAAATGGCCAACTTGTTTGGGAATACCCTGGTAATACAAATGAGATAGCAGGTTATAGATTAAAAAGTGGTATAGGCACTAATATAAACTGGACTTACGCTGATTATGTAAATGATGGTGATTTTGTAACATCACCTTATCCTATTGAATCAACAGGTAAAGTTATGACATATCTCTTAAAAGCTGTTGATTATGAAGGAAGAGAAAGTGAAAACCCTGCTACTATTATATTAAACATAGGTGATATTCTTGTTGACAATGTTGTTGAGGAGTCCATAATTGCCCCTACATTTGACGGAGATATAACCAATGGTACTGTGATATCAGATAAGCTTTATTCTATAAATAACGGTGATTTTTGGACTGGAAGTGAAGATAATAATATATGGACAGGTTCTTCAGGTAATATATTTTTTGATTCAAAGTATCTTGAAATGACGTATATTCAGGAGTTTATACCTATTTTTGAGAATGTTGATACTATTATAGAAGTAGACGCAGAAGCCCCTACAGGATTGTTAGTACATTATAAAGAAGCTCAAATAGATACATATTGGACAGGAAATGAAAATGCTGACTTCTCTATAGCTTGGAATGCTACAGCAGGAGAATATAAACTCTTACCTTCTAAAATTAAATTTACACTTCAACCTTATTTTTTAAAAATAACTACTAATAGTGGTGTTGGGCAAAGCATTATAAACAGTATAACAGTTAAATATGATTTTCCTGATGTAAATGAAACAATAGAAGATGTTACAATAAGTGATACAGGAACAAGATTGCCTATTACAAAAACATATCAAAAGATAAAAAATGTAAGTCTTACACTTCAAGATGATGGTGGCAGTGCAGTAACACTTAATGTTGTAGATAAAGATTCTGAATTAGGGCCTTTTGTATATGCTGAAGATAAAGATAGAAACAAAGTTACTGCTGTTATAGATGCAAGAATACAAGGTTATTGATATATAAGGAGAAATATAAATGACAACTTTACCTCTTTCAACATTTTGGGATACAAGTAAGACTGAAGGAGAAGCAAACACTGGGTGGTTTCAGAAAATGCTTTCTGTTATTAAAGAACTTCCTGGTGGAGCAGAATCTTTTACAGAGCTTACAATATCTGCTGGTTCAATTACTCCAACTGCTGCTGGGCATACAGTTGATACAGAAGCTGACGCAGTTACAGATGATCTTTCTGTTATAGATGTTACAAATATGCCTGAAGGTAGGCGTATTGTCTTAAGAGTTGAAGATGCAACAAGAAGTGTTGTTGTAAAACATCTTGCTGGTGGTACAGGGCAAATTAGTTTAAAAGGTGAAACTGATCTCACACTTAGCAACACAACACAATTACTTGAATTAATTCTTATAGGAACTACGTGGTATCAAATCGGTTTAACAGATTCATATACAGCAGATAGAGCTGTAATTACAGATTCTTCTGGTAATATAACTGCATCATCAACAACTTCAGCAGAAGTAGGATATTTAAGTGGTGTTACATCAAATATTCAAACACAATTTAATAACGAAACAAAAGCGATATTAACAAACACAGGAGATATGGTATATGCCAACTCTCCAAATGAATTAATTAGGTTAGGGTTAGGCGCAGCTGGATATAAACTTTTTGTCAATCAAGCAGGCACACTGCCTGAATGGGGGGAAGGTTTTAAGGTAGGTAGTTTCACAAGAGATACCTCCCTGGCTTCTGGAACTCAATCTATAACTGGGGTAGGTTTTCAACCATCTGCTATTATATTATTAGCAGAAATAGATGCTAAAGCAGAAATGTCCGTGGGTTTTTCTGATGGCTCCTCTCATGTATGTATCTATGATTACTATAACATTTTAGCATCAGATAGTTGGGCTGGCAATACCGGTGCAGTAATATATTTAATTCAAACCCCGTCTATAATAAGCTCAGCCTATATTCAAAGTTTTGATGTGGATGGATTTACTTTATATTGGACAACAACAGGAGCAAAGACAGGGACTGCTGGTGTGCATTATTTAGCCCTTAGATAAAAGGAGTACAGAATATGAAACTTGTTACACCAATCAAAAAAGAAAATTTTACTACTATAAACAACCCTTTGCCGGTTGGAGATCAATATGTTTTTGACATCGTGATTTTTCAATCAAAGGTTTATGCTGCTGTGAGTACACCAGGCCAGCTTCCTTTTATATACAACATAACAGATGGGGCGAAGATTTATATCCAAAATACAATTGCTGGTGAATATTTTCGAGGGCTATATAACTATAAGAATGAAAAGTTTTGTATAGCTTCTTGTCGCCCAGATGGTGGAAAGATATACACTTCTATTGATATGGTAAATTTCACGACAAACTTATCAATCTCAAGCAGTGGTTTTAGATGTATAGGTAAACCTGATTTTTCTGATAGTGTCATTGCTGGCACAGATGACGGAGTAGGCACTGTATACATTTCAGATGATTTTATTAATTGGACTCCGATTATAATAGGCTCACAGCAATGTAACAATGTTGTTATGATGGGCGGGATATTGTGGTTATTAAGTAATAATGGCGTATGGAAAACTGCCGATCTAATCAATTTTACTCAATCAAAATCTGTTGATCCTGATTTACCTCAAATATATGCGGGTTGTTCAGCTCCCGAAGGGTTGTATATTGCAACATCAAAAGCAACTACAGAGCCTGCCTATAGTGATATATATTTTATGCCGTCTGATTGTAGTGGTTGGCAGTTTAAATGCCATATAAATGCTATGCCTTTGATCTATTGGATAGAAAAAGTTAAAGGTACTGACGATATTTTATTAGGCGGTACATCTCATACTATATATCAAATGAATTTTAATTTAGATATTTACTGGCCTATTTATACACAAAATCAATATGCAATATACACACACGAAATAGTTGGATCTGATTGGTATTTTGGTACATATAGCAGTGCAGATATTTTTAAATTAGAATATCCTCAAATATAGGAGAAAACATGAGAGTTTGTATAAATAAAACAACTGGCAAACTTATTGAAGCTCAAAGCGGTGGCAATAATCTTGAAGTATTAAAACAAAATGCCATAGATGCTGGATTTAATGAAGAAGATTTAGAGGTAAAAAATGTATCTGATGAAGAATATAAAGTTATACGTACAACAAATAACAAGGAGTATAAAAAACAAAAAGCTTGGAGAAAATATGTTGACTTTTTGAAAGAAGGGTTTACATTTAAAGATGTAAAATATCAATGTGATGAAGATGCTATGAAAGATTGGCATCAGTTTTCAACATACACAAAATTATTGCCTGATGATACTGTTGTAAAAATAAGAGCTATGGATAATACAATGGTTTCAATAACAGTTAAAGAATATAATGAAGAGTTTGTACCTTCTATATGTTTATATATTTACACAGCAAGGCAGAAATATTGGGAGGAGATAGATGCGTTACTTTAAAAATTCAGAGTTTCCTGAAGACCCTGACAAATACGCAGCAGATAGTTTATTATTCAATCTTGATAGGTTAAGAGCTTATATGGGAGTGCCTGTATACCCTTCTCCTGCAAAAGGAGCGCTTGCAAGATTTGATGAGAAATCAAAAGACTCTCAGCATTATGCTGTAGGCAGATTATCAACTGCATGTGATATTTTTATTGATTGTAATCCTTTTGAAGCTTACATTAAAATTCTTAAAAGTAGGCTTTTTAAAAGAATTGGAATATACTTTGATACACATTATAAAAGTAAGCCTTGGGTTATGTTTCATGTTGATTTGAAAGATCAAGATTTAATGTGGATCAGAAATAATGGTAAATACATATATTCTTATACAAAAGATTTTTATAGTGAGTTATTATATTTGTTAAAATAACTTGACAAACACATAAATTTGTTGTATATATGCCTGTAAGATTAATTTCTTATGGGCATTTTTATTTATGAAAAGAATAATAACAATAATTACAAAAAAAGGTAAGAGTACAAGGGCTGGGGAGAGTGCTGATGAGCATTTAAAAAAGCTTCCAATTAAACTTTCAACACATTTTATAAAAGAAGTGGTAAGGAAACTTAAAAAGTGAAACTTTACGTTGATTTTGATACGATAATATACCGATACGCCATTTCTCTTCAAAAAACTACTGTTGAAGTATCATACAAAGATAATGGTGTTACAAAAGTGTTTAAAAATATAACAGAGTTTAGAGGTAGAAATAAAAAAGAGCCTGGTGGTTGGTTTGGAGATGTAAATGTCTTTTTTAATTCAAACTTCTTATTGAAAGATTGCAATATTAACAAAAAAACAAAAATAATTCTTAAAGATAATGTTGCTCATAAGCACATAACAGCATATGTTGAAGAATTAAAACAAGATTTTGAAGAAGTTAAAATCATTGTTGGAGGCAATAACAATTATCGTTATAAAATATTTCCTAATTATAAAAAAGATAGAGGTGAAAAACCTTTAAGACTGTTGCAAGTTAAAGATTGGACTATAAATAATCTTGAAAATGTTGTTGTTGCTGATGGCTGTGAAGCAGATGATTATTGCAGTATAATTGGCTGGTGGGCATACAGAAATAAAAAAGATGATGTTGTAATTGGTGGTTGTGATAAAGACCTTCTACAAATACCTGGAAAACATTGGAATTATGATAAGAGAGAAGAAGGAATTATAGAAGTTGATATTTTTACAGCGCATCATAATCTTTGCAAACAACTTCTTTTAGGAGATGTTACTGATGGTATTAAAGGTTTACCCTTGACAACTTCTGAAATATGTGATAAGTATAATATAAAACAAGGTGGGGTCGGGAAGATTAAGACTGAACAAATATTATCAAACATAAATACCATAGAAGGCTTATACAGAGCTGTTGAAGAGTGTTATAAGTCTTACTATAAAGAAGAGTGGAAAAGTGCTTTAAATCAAACATATCAGCTTGTAAAGTTGATGGAGAAAAAAGGAGTGATACCAACATATGAGTTTTCTTAGCAATGTAAAATATTTTTTACAAAACTTGTGGGAGTTCAAATGGTTTCTTTGGAAAAACAGATGGTGGGATTATACATATATTTATATTATGTTAAAATATAAACTTGAGGCTGATATAAAATATTATGAAAAACATTCTATCACGGTAGAAGCAGATAAAATTGTTTATGAAATACAAGAAGTTTTATCAATATTGAACAAACTTATAAACACAACGGAAATAGGTGAAGAAGAGCGTCTTAAAACACAATTGTTTTATGATTTAAAAAAGAATATAAGAAACTGGTGGGATTAAAATGATTATTAAAAACAAAAAAGTTGTAACGCTTAAAGATTTAGATATTTCAGGTTGTTTTGTTTTTTTAGATAATCTTGATAAGGTATACATGAAATTGTACGACCCTTATCAATGTACTAAAACTTTAATTGTAAATTTAAATGAAGGTTTTATTATTGAAGAGTATCCTGATCAAGATGTAATATGTGTTGAGATAGAGGCGTATATAATATGAAAAATGGATTTTGAAGGAGTTGAGAATGATTTTCATGAAACAAAGAAACACAAGAAAAAGAACAATAAGCGCAGGTGATTTAGTTGTAGATGTAGTTATTGATAATAATAAAATTTGTAAAATGTCAAGCATATCTGCATTTAATCTTGGTGTAGACATTATTAGCGTATGTATTAATAATAAATCTTATAATAAAATAGACTTAGAAGCAATAAATAATATATATAAAAATAATAATGATGTGCAGATACGTTTGACTAAAAATGACATTTCAGTTAATATTGATATACCACACTCAAAAACATCTTTATCTTTTTTTATAGATTTATTTTTTAAAAACTTGAATCGTAATTTATACCGGTTAAACACTTACCTCAAGAGATATGAAAAACAATATATAATTGAAACTTTAATATAAATATAGGAGTTATAATTATGCGAGTATATGTTGTTTCTATATACACTGATGATGATTTTTATGATGCGTGCGAACCTGGTGATCTTTTACTTGATAAAGTTGTGTTTATAAAAAAAGAAAGAGCTAAAAAGTACATTGACAATATAAATTTAAAAGGTAAGTGCAAAGTATGTGCAGAGGAGGTTAAAATAAAAGATTATGAAAATATATCTTATCTCTATAATACACATTGATAGGTATGATGATTGGCATCCCGAAGAGTTTGTTGTTGAAGCTGTTGCTTTTAAACACAAAGAAGATGCTGAAAAGTACATAGAAAATATTAAAAAGTTTGTACCAAAAGATAATTTTACTGAGCAACAATATCTTGCCTGTATGTATGAGCTATGGAAGATGAAGTATATGTCAAAAGCAAGTTGGTGTAATGAGTTTAGGCTTTTTGATTTTAACTTAAGGTTTAAGATAGAGGAGATAAAGTATTATGAAAAAATTATGTGACTGTTGTAAATATGAAAAACTTAAAGGTGATGTTGAATTTTGTTTAGATTGTACAATCATGAATAATGAAAATAATTATGAGGAATCAAAATCAACAGATAAAAATAATATTGAAATAATGGGTATTATAAAATCTGATCACACAACAGAACAGTGTAAAGGTTTGGTTTATCGTGCAAATGTTCAACATTGTCGGACAAAACAAGGCATTTTATTCTCAGTTCGTTTAAATAAATTGAAAAAGAAATCGTGTTTTGGATGCGAAGAATGCGAATGCATTGAAGATCAATTAAGTGAAATTAGCTATGATTGGCCACTTATAAATATTGAAACTGTTGAACATGGGAAATTGTATACTATTGGTTTTACAAACATATCAAGAGATTGGGAAACTGGGGTTGTTGATGAATGGGATTTAGAAGTAATACCATATAAGGAATAAAGTATTATGAAAATTTATTGTAAACATTGTGGTAAATATCTTGGGGAGATAAGAGATGCAACTTTAAGGAAAGGAGTTGTATTTATTTGTAAAGAGTGCAGTATAACAAACGATATTTTTAATACATTGTTCAGGTAATTATGAAGTGGCTATATTTATTTTTCATAATTATTATTGTTGCAGTAAGTGAATATTGTATTATTAAATATCATAATAAAATAAGTTATCTTGATATATATCTTATTGGTGTTGTTGTAGGCACAATATCTGAGTTTATCATATTAATGTGGTGTATATGAAATTGTGGACACAATATAGAGTAAAAGAGTATGAAGAACAACATTATTGGTATATAGGATTAAGATATTGGAGATTTAGTAAGAGATTTTTAAAGTATCTGATGAGGAGATTATGAAAAAATATCAAATAATATACGCAGACCCACCTTGGGCATATGGGAGTAAAAGTTGTGTAAATAATTCAAAAGGAAAAGAAATAAAAAAATTACAAAAACATTACCCCACTCTTACAATTAAACAGATTTGTAATTTGCCTATTAATAAGATAATTAAAAAAGATGCTTGTTGTTTTTTGTGGTTTACCTCTGCTTTTGGAGAAGAAGCATATAAGGCAATGAGAGCTTGGGGATTCAAACCTATTAAAATTATTTTTGTTTGGGAAAAAATAACAAAAAACGGAAAAACTTGTCAAAATGTAGGGCCTTGGACGATGGGAAATTTTGAATATGTTTTATTTGGGACAAAAGGGAATATGACACAATATAAAAGAAAAAATAATATCCCTGAAAAAATAAGAGCAATAAGAACAAAGCATAGTGAAAAACCACAAGAAGTTAGAGAGAAAATAATTGAACTGTTTGGTAATTTATCACGAATAGAACTTTTTGCAAGACAAAAAACACTTGATTGGGATGTTTGGGGCAACGAGGTAGATAGTGATATTGATTTATTAGGAGTAAAATAAAATGAAATATCAAATAATATATTTTGGTGATAAAGGTACAATATTATCGAAAATTGAAGAAAGAGATGACTTAACAGAAGGTGCTTGGGATAGCCCGTTTCCAAACACAACAAAAGAAAGTAGTGCTTTTGGGTTATATGAATGTATATCTCAATCAAACATAATGCATGCTTTTGAAGACAATGAAAGTATAGTAAAAATTGTTATTAAAGTATTTGGTGACGATCATGAAAAAGTTAAAAAATAAATACGATTATTCACAATATAAGTGTCCTTTCTCATATTTGAAGAAAGATTGTGGGCATGAACTTCATGGCCTTGAAGGATATGAAGATATATATGGTGTGTGGTGTTTATGTGGTTTTTGTGGGCCAGTGTTTTATTTAGACCCTGAAGAGCTTAAATTGGAGAAAATAATATGAAAACAAAAATAGATATAGATTTAACAGCAAATCAGCTTGCAGAAATGTTTATTCATTGGCAAAGCGATGAACAGGCAAAATTTTTTAATTTAATCGGAAAGCATTTCAAAAAATGTGATTTTGATTCTGAAGCACAGTGTTGTTGGCTTACAAATGATATTGATAAACTTGGTAAAGATTTTATATATACAATAGCTAATTTTTTAAAAGCTCAGAAATTAAATATAAATTCACCACATCATAATATGTTGATAAATCATTATTAAAAAATAAAATGAAAAAACTTATATTTGATATTGAGACAACAGGGCTTTTAAATTGTGATAGTATAGACTATTCAGCTATGCCGTATAAGATTAAAAGATCTTATAAAACACATTGTGTTGTCGCAAAAGATGTAGATACAGAAGAGATATTTACATTTGTTCAAAATGATGTTTCAAAGTTTATATCTTTTATACAGCAATATGATGTTATTATAGGACACAATATTATAAACTTTGATCTTTTTTCTTTAAAACTTACTCATGGTTTACAATATGAAATAAATCCAAATATTCACAAAAGAAAAAATATTAAAGAGCCTCTTAATCCTTTTCCTGATACTTTATTCAATAAGCCTGTAAGAATAGTGGATACTCTTGTCCTTTCAAAACTTCTTAATCCTGATAGACCTAGTGGGCATTCTCTTAAAAGTTGGGGTAAAAGATTAAAGAATTACAAAGGAGAGTATGGAAAACAAGAAGGAGCATGGGAAGAGTTTACCAATGAAATGCTTGAATATTGTATACAAGATGTAAATCTTACACATGACGTATATTTAACTCTTTTAAAAGAGATGGGAAATTATACAAACAAATGGCTTGAAGCTTACCAGCTTGAAGCTGCTGTTGTTGATCTTATCACAAGAAGTAGTCATTATGGATTTAGGTTTGATACACAAAAAGCTAAAGAGTGTGTAAAAGATCTTGATGAAAAGATAAAAAAGATAGAAGATAAGGTACACCCTCAATTACCTATAAGAAAACTCCCTGCTGGACAACAACCAAAAGTTCCTAAAGAGATATGGAAAAAACCTTTTAATTTTGATAAAATTTATACAAAAGCAGGAAATCTGTCTAAACCTGTTAGAGATTATTTAATTAAAGTTGGTATTGAAAATCAAGAAGAATTTATTAAATTTGCAAAAATACCTGAAGACCTTCCTTTGCATAAAGACTTGCTTACTAAAAACATTATAAATTATTGTAAAAAATTTGATATTACGGATATAAATGATGTATTTGAAGAAGCACTGAGACTGACAAATGGTGGCATTCCAAATCAACTTGTTGAACAAATGACACTTGCAAATAAAGATGATGTTAAACAATACATTATAAAACTTGGTTGGAAACCAACAACATGGAATGAAAGAGATTTGTTTCTTGATGCTAAGAAGAAAAAAAGAACAAAGCAAGAAGTTAAGAAAGCTATAGAAAAATATGTCAAAAATACAATTGGCTCTGAATATGCACCTTTTAGATGTGGATATCTTGGTTGTACTATTGATACACTTGAGGAAACTCTCTTAAACTATTTAAATAAGAAAAGACTTATTGTACTTTCAACTCCTAAATATGTTGTTGATAAAGAGAAAAATATATGTAAGAATCTTTTAAAGATAAAAGATAAAGTTCCTTTTATTGATAAGATAGTACAGTGGTTGATATACTCACATAGAAGAAACAATATTCTTAGTGTTAATGGTACTGGCTGGCTTGCAAATAAAAGATTAAAAGTTGATGGGCATATCCCAACACCTGCTGATACACTTGGAGCTATTACAGGAAGATTTACACATAAAGAAGTTGCAAATATTCCAAGAATCTCAACATTATATGGAAAAGAATTAAGATCATTATTTACAGTTGATGAAGATCATTATCTCATCACAGCAGATGCAGATGGACTTGAAAATAGATGTGAAGGTCATTTTTGTTTTAAATATCCTGGTGGTAAAGAATATTCTATAAAACTTGAAGCTGCAAAACCAAATGATTTTCATACACTTTTTGCAAAAACACTTGGGATCAGTAGAAATGATGCTAAATCTGTTAAATATGGGCTTTCTTATGGGCAACAGCCTGCTGGCCTTGCAAAGAATAATGGGTGGAGTAAACATAAAGCTAAAGAAATATACAATTCTTTCTGGGAAGAAGCAGCCCCTCTTAATATGTTAAAAACAAATCTTGAACTCCATTGGCAGAGCAATGGTAAAAAGTTTATAATTGGAATTGACGGTAGAAAATTACAAGCAAGGGCAAAACATGTCCTTTTAAACCTCTTGTTTCAAAACGCAGGTGTTACTGCTATGAAAAGACAACATGTTATTTTAGATAGGTTGTTAAAAGAAGAAGGATTATTAGGTGACCTTTTTAAAGATGATCTCTCTAAAACACCAAAAGCAACTCTTATTATTGCATATCATGATGAAAGTTCACAAGCAGTACATAAAGACCTTTTACGTTTTAAAAGTTTTGATACAAAAGAAGAAGCTGAAGTTTGTAAAAAAGAACTTGAAAATAAAGGATATGTACTCAGTGATATAAATCACGGAATTAAAGAAATATGTGGTGGTAAGTATTTTATTGCATATAGCAAGGTTATAACTCTTACTTCAAAATCTATTGAGATGGCAGGAGAATATTATAATTTCAATCTTAAACTCACTCAATCTGGGCAAGTTGGAAAAAATTGGAGCCAAACACATTAAAATTCTTGACAATGTGGTATTTTTAGTGTATATAAGAATCATAATCAATAAAAAACAAAGGAGAAATGATTATGAACGATGTCTATGATAACATTAAAAATGGTAAATATGCCACACCACCAATTATTAAAAATAATAACCGGTGTTGTGTGGGTTGTGGAAAATATTCCCCCATAATAATGTTTCAAATTATTGTTCAAATTGTGGCGCGCCGTTAAATTATGAAGAACGTAAAAAAGACTATATAAAGCAAGTGAAGGAAAGAAGACAAAAAATTAATGAAATACACATAATGTTTAAAAACGATGTGTTTGAATATTTTGATGTTGTCGACAACCCAAAAGCAGAGTTGTGTTTTGATATTGCTTGGAGTGAGGGGCACTCAAATGGATTGGAAAACGTGGTCGATTGGTTTGATGAACTTGTTGAATTAATTAAATAGAAGGAGATAAAAATGAATATTTTGTTGATTTTTGATGTAATTAGAGAACATGGAGTATATTTTTTGAAAAATGTGTCTGAAAATGAGAAAGAGGTATTGTTTAAAATAAACAACTATTATTTAGATGATTATTATTCAGAAGCTGATCCAAATGAAGATAAGAAGAAGGCACTCGCATTAGTAGGAGAAGCTATTTGTGATAACTCAGAATATTGTAAAAATAAAGAGTGGGCTTGTAAATGGGCAAATTGTAAAATTAAATTTTCAGAAATAAAAGAACATGTTGATTTTATAATTATGTCTGGGATATAATAGTGTTGTTGAATTATTAAATTATAAAGGAGAAATGATTATGGATCATGATTTAAGTAAGTGTAAAGTTGGAGATTGGATTTGGACAATTAAATTTGGTTGGGTCAAAATTAATATTAACAACAGAGATTCCATTTATCCTATAACAATATTAAAAAAAAATAAATATTACGCATACACATATGATGGCAAATTTGATATAACAGATAATTATCCATCTGCATTTGTTGTTCCTCCAAAAGAATTCAATGCTGGAGAACCTCCTTGTGAATTTAAAAAAGGAGATAAGGTTCTTGTAAGTAACTCAAATGCTTCAAAGTGGACAAGAAGGTATTTTTCACATAAAGAAGATGGTTTTTATTATTGTTTTGCAGAAGGTAAAGATGAGTGGGCATCTTACGGTGTAGCTCATAAATGGATATACTGTAAAAAATGGGAGGAAGAATAATGGAGAGAGCAAAAAGACTTGCAGAAGAACATTGGAGCTATGTTGAAGAACTTTTAACAACCCATGGTGTAGATAGAGATGGAGTAGAAATTACGAAATTTCATTATATCAGTGCATTTATCCATGGGTATAAACATGCTATGGAGGATAAAAATGAGATTAAATGAAGAATTTTTGAAAAAATTTAATACAGAAAAGATAGCTGTAAATTGTGAAACTGAAGAGGAAGCTAAACAATTTTTAAAATGGTTAAGCGAAGAGTCCCTTATGCGAGCAACTCGCTGGAAAGAGTTCAAAAAAGAGACTTGCTATAGTTATTATGAATGTTCAGGAATTATTTATTATAATAGAAGTTGGTTTGTAGATGAACTTTACACTATTATTAAATTTTCTGATCTTATGAAACCTGAATATATTGTAAGAAAACTTTTTAATTTAAAAACGTTGTATGAATATGGATTTCCTTGGGAAGCTTATAATAACTTATTTTCAAGTTTTTTATGTTGTAAATATTTTAATATTGGTGATGTATATAATACCCCAGCTCTAAGAAAAAACATTGATTGGCTTATTGAAAAAGGTTTTATTGAAAAGATAAAAGAGGAGTTTGAGCCTTTTGATTTAACCTTTAGAATTGATTCAAAAGAAGAGCTTGAAACTTTATGGAATGTATTAAACGTAAGTATTAGTGCTGTAGAACAAAGTATGAAAAAAGACGGTAGACCTTATAAACAATATAATACAGATATCCATGATAAATTTTTTGAGCAAGTTGATGAAGAGTTAAAAAAATTAAAATGTTAACATATAAAATAATATCGAGCATAAAAAGGGCTTTTAGCCGATCAAAAAGAGCTAAACAGATTAAAAATAAGGCTGTTGTCAAAGGTGTCAAAGGAAAAAGAGGCGGTAAGATGGTGAAGTGTGAGTCTTGTGGTACTCTTATCCCTGCGTACAAGGCTCAGATAGATCATATTGACCCTATAACACCTGTAATGATATCCCAAAAGGTTATGAGTTTTATTATGTTGTATGAAAGAACCTTTTGTAATGATGAAAATTTACAAATAATATGTCCTGAATGCCACAAGTTAAAAAATAATAAAGAAAAAAAAGAAAGAGCTAAGTGGAGGAAAAAGAAAAAATTCCTGGTGTGTAGGATAGCCCAAGGGAGCAGGTTAAAAGTTATTCCTACAGTAGATTTAAAAACACTTCCTGAAAGATGGGAGGTTCTTGCAGTTTATAAAAAAAGAAAAGATGCAGATGCAGAAATGAAAAGGAGGAAAAAATTATGAAAAAAGTCGTTTTCAGTTCAAGTACAGTAGCCTTTTCAAACGCTAATGAGCATAAAATTTATGTAGCTTTTGATAAGACTTTAGGGTGGGTACAAATTTTAAGTAGCAAAAATAAAGACCAAAAAGATAATTGTCATAAGACATGGTTTCTTGTATTTTTAAATAATAAAGATCAAAATATAAACTTAAATATAGAGAATAAATTCTATAATTTAAAAGATTGTTTAAAATATTATATGATGACTTTTGATTTTTACGAGTTTAATACATTTGAAGATTTTATGGGTAATTATGAAAATATAAAAAGGATAAACTATGAAAATTGTAATTAATGCTCCAGATTTTCCATATGAATTTAGTGTTTCGAAAGAAGTGTTTGAAAAACTTGGTTTAAATTGGAACGGTTATGGGTTTATTGATAATGAAACTTTTAATATCAAGAGTAATAATGTGTATGAGTATAGAAGTTACTCTAAATTAATAAAAGTTATAGAAGAGTTAGGAGAGGAAAAAGCAAGCAATGTTTTAGCTAAACTTAAAATTATTGAGATACCTGATGATGTAGAATGGGAAATTTATGGTTATGGTGGTGTAGAAACAATTCATGAAAAACACAGAATTTGGGGGTAAAATTTATGAGAAAATTTGAAATTGTAGACAGACATTTTATCAAAGATAATGGAGCAGACTCAGAGATATACCTTCCAAAAAGAGCAACACCTGGCTCAGCGGGGTATGATTTTAAAGCTCCATACGATATAGATATTTATCCAACAGATGTAGTTAAATTTTACACAAACATAAAAGTTAAGATGCCACAAGATGAAGTATTAAAAATTTATATTAGAAGTTCATTGGCAATAAAGAAAAGACTTACGCTTCCTAATTTTGTTGGAATTATAGATAGCGATTATTATAGTAATCCTGATAATGATGGTAATATTATAATAGCTTTTATTAACAATGGTTTTGATGTTGTAGAGATAAAAAAAGGTGATAAGATAGCACAAGGTATTTTTGAAAAATATCATATAACTGACGATGATTGCCCTGTTTCTGATAAAAGAACAGGCGGAATAGGATCAACAAATTAATAGGGGCGTATTATGAATAGTTTAATTAAATATCCAGTTTTTTATGATAAAAAAGGTCAGTTTATTGTTGATACAGATTATAACAAAATATGTGATATCAGGGGTTGGGGAAGATTTAAATATATGGAAAATTCGAGACAGATACAAGATAATGTTGGTGAATTTATCGCAGATGCGATAAACGAAAAATTAAAAAGCACACTCTATTTAACAACATTTAAACAATTAACTAAAAATTTTAATTCAAGTCCTCTTGATAATTTAAAACGTAATAAAGTTAAAAAGGAATAAGTTATGGTACAAAAGATAAAAGAACTTCAACAACAACTTCATGAAACAATATTCTATAATGAGCTTGTACCTTATCTTGAACCTATGGATGAGAATGTGATATTAAGCGCTATACGTTTATTTGATGAAATTTTGGAGAAGCTTAATGATGAGCAGTTATTGGGAAAATGAAAAACGTATGTGGAAAGGTAAGAAATATAAAGAATATAAAAAAGAAACAATACAAGAAGTCCAATCTCTTGGTTGTGGAGATTGGCCTGAAAGAGGTCTTAGAAAAGAAACACTTGAATATTTTGGTGTTAAGATAGCATATTCAGAAAAGACAGGTGATATAGAAAAAGTTTATTTTCCATATTATGATCAAAGTGGTAAACTATGCGGATACAAGGTTAAAAATCTTACAATTCATAAGAGTGAAAGAGGACATTTTTATGTAGTAGGCCATGTTGGTGTTGATTGTCAACTGTTTGGGCAGAAACAATGCACAGGAACTAAATCAAATCTTAGGGTAGTTGAAGGCGAAATTGATTGTCTTTCTGCATATCAAGCTCTTTTAGATAGACAAACAAGCTCTGAAACACCAAAACAATACAGAAATTTAAAACCTCAAGTTGTAAGTATTGGTTGTGGAACAGTGCATGCTGTTGAACATATTGCAAATAATAACAAGTTTATAAAAGAATATAATAATGTGTGGCTTTGTTTTGATAATGATGAGCTTAGTGATATAGAAAGAAAAAAGAACAACCCTGGCATAAAAGGTAAAGAATGTACTCAAGCTGTAGGGTCTTACCTTGTATCTAATAAACAAAATATCTATGTTATTAAGTGGCCTGATTATTTTAATGATTGTTCTGATGCCTTACAGCAAGGAAGAGATGAAGAACTTGCAAAAATATTATTATTTGATAAAGAAGAATTTTGTGCAGAAAAAATAATCTCTGTTGAAGATATTAATTTTGAAGATTTAATAAAACCAAAAGAAAAAGGGATTTATATCGAAACATTCCCTTTATTAATGAATAAGCTTTGGGGGTTTAGGAAAAGAGAATACACTGTCATAACAGCTATGTCAGGCACAGGCAAAACATTTTGTTGTTCAGAGATAGCTTATAAACTTGCATATAAATCTGATAGACCTGTAGCTCTTGCTTTTTTAGAAGAAACAAGTGAAGAAACACTCCTTAGAATGGTAGCAAGAAAACTTCATAAAAATTATTATAAGTTTGTATTTGACCCTTTAAAATATTGTACAAAAAAAGAACTTAAAGATGCGTATGATTGGGCAAAAGAAAAATTTTATTTTCTTGGTGTGTTTGGTAGTATGAAAATACCTGAATTGATGGATACTTTTAAAAACTTTGTATATGCCAAGGGTTGTGGATATATTGTATTTGATCATCTTAGTATGCTCGCAAGTGGTAGTCAGGTAAAAGATGAGAGGCGCCTTATAGATAATATGATGACAGAACAAGCTGCTTTTACTGCTCAAATTGATATTGGTGTTATTGCAGTATCACATCTTAATAGACAAGCACAAACAGAAATTGGGAAGCTTTCTGACTTAAAAGAGCCTAAATGGATTAATGTCCGAAAAGAACACCTTCGTGGAAGCTCAAGCCTTGAACAGCTTGCATGGAATATTATAGGGCTTGATATGCTTTTATTACCGAATAGGGAGAGGTCTGATGTAAGATTTACAGTATTAAAAAACAGAAGTATAGGGTTACTTGGTGTGGCCGATAGGTTTCATATGAACCAAGAAACAGGATTAATAGAAACAGTTGAGGAGTATTAAAATGTTAAAACCTGCAATATTGTTTAAAAGGCAATTAAACAGAGCGATAGCTGAATCTGCTTTTGATAAAAGATATAAATTCTATCATCTTGGTTATGCTGATTTGCAATTTAAGGCAGAAGATTCAACATGGTCAAAAATTCAAATGTGTTCTGTAGATAAAGAGAATAGTTTAATAGGTTTTATGATGGCGAGTATCGCAAGACCTGAGAACTTCATTAAAACTTTCGATATTATAAATTTTTGCCCCGATAAAAAATATACGTTTGGAAAAGATGTGTTTACATTTATGGACATGCTGTTAAATAAAATGAACTTCTATAAAGTATGTTTTTCTGTTGTTGTTGGAAACCCAATAGAAGCAACATATGATAAACTTGTAAAGAAATATGGTGGCAGAGTAGTAGGTGTTTTTGAAAAAAATACTATCCTTATGGATAATAAACTTTATGATGTAAAATTCTATGAAATTATGAGTTGTAAAGTTTAATTTTACAACTGAATAAAGATAAAGATGAAAATTAAAATAATATTTGCACTTGACACTGATAATAATAGAGTTACAATCATTATTGTTGGGGGGCTATGTTACCCTTTCGATGGGTTTCTTATAGATTATGAAATTGATAAAAGATTACAAGACATTATGTATTTTTATATTGAGAATGAAGATACTTTGTTGACAGAAGAAGAATTATATGATACAAACATAGATATACAAGGCAATACGTTTATTGACACAAACATAACAATACATTAAGGAGGTGGTAAGTGGAATTTAAATTAGATACATCAGGTTATTTTTACAAAGATAAAAAAGATCATGAAAACTTAAAAAAGTTAGGTTTTAAATTTAATGGGAATATGATTGATCGATTTAAAACACCTACAATAAACATAAACACTTTAACTGAACTATTAGAGTTTATAAAGAAATATGGCACAGTTATTATAGACGAAGAATCTATTGAAATTTATGATAACTGTAGAGAATGATAATGAAAAGGAGGATTATGAAGGTATTTAATGGTAAAATAACAAAAATTGGTATTTGGGAGCTTACAGAAGAGCAGAAAAACAAAGTGTTTTCTAATGGGAAGCAGTATAGTAAAGATAAAACACATCGTGTTGCTTTAATCTGTGAGGGTATAGAAGGTTGGTTCAATGTTGGCAGTATTAAATGCAACCCCGACTATGCACCAACATGGAGAAGAGAAATTGATGGTAATTGGGAAGATTTAAGAGAAGGCGCAGAAGTTTTTTTTCAGTACACAGAAGAGGGTAAGTATAAAAACATAAAATTAAAATCATTTAATGTTATAAAAAATGGTGATGGAAAAGCTACACCTTTTCCAAACGATGAGAAAAACAGTAATAATAATCAAACACAAAAGAAAGATTTTTCAGGGATTTCAACAGGGCATGCAATTAATTGCAGCCTCTGGTGTACAAAACATGATATTTCTAATATTACAAAAATTCTGGAACTTTCAAAAAACCTGCATGATCTTACAGTTAAGTTGCAGAAAGAGTATAAAAAATATAAAAAGGATATGAGTGAGTATGATGTAAATGCTATGGTGGGGCATGCGATATTAAACGCTTGCAGAATAGGCGGAGAGATAAACACTATTGAACAGAATGCAAGATTGATTCTTAATGATATTGTACCGCCTGTAAGTGAGTATATAAAGACAGGAAAATCTCCTGTACCTTCTTTTGGGTTACCATTTGAACCTGATGCAGCAGAAGACGACGAAACAATACCATTTTAACCCTTGACAAACCTCCTTATCTGTGATATATGTTAATAAAAAACATAGATAAGGAGGTTTTTTATGAAGCTTTTTCAAGTGATAATAAGAGGTAGAAATAACACAGATTTTCTTATAAGAATTGAAAATGAATATTATTTTAAAAAGGCTGGATATGATATTTCAAAAATTTATAAAGATGATGATGTATTTTATATCAATATTGAAGGGTGTGATTGTGGGTTTAGATTTGAATGTAAAAGAGATGAAATCATTGATTATTATGTAATATATTCTGAAGATGATCCTTGTGAACGTGATATAGATGATGTGTTTGATCTTTTAATGCTGGATTGGATAGGACTTGAGAAATGAAGGTATATACTGTTATTTTCTTATCTATTATATTTGGTGTTATGTTAGGATATGCATGGCGTATGCAACATGAAACCTATCGTAAAAAAGTATATCCTAATATAGCTATTGATATGGCACATATAAGAAATAATACTCCTGTAAAAGTTATAAGGCCTAAAAATATACAGAAGAAAAGCAAATGAAACCAAAAAGAAAAATAACATATCATGTTTCTGTACCAGATAAATGGTGGTGCGATAAATGTAAAAAATTCATTAACCATGATGAATGTATTGGTCATCAGAGAAGTAGCAGTGCTTTCTTTTTAACAATTAAACAAGTTGAACATTGTGCAAACAAAACTTTTGCAACACAACCTGAAATTAAGTTAATTATTGTCGAGAGAGATTTAAAACTTAAAAGAGTGATTCAATCTTGGGAATACAGAAGATGAAGATAATATTTATTTGTAACTACCGAGACATAACAAAACATGTGTTTATACCTGGAGCTAAAGAAATACTTCTCCAAGAGGTTAAAGATTATTTTACAATACTGCATACAGAGTATTATAGCCTTCAGAAGTTTCTTGAAATCCCATTTATGTATGATAAACATAGTATCATTTACAAAAATAACACTATATGGGGATATATAGAAGAAGGTTTAAGAGAGGGTAAGGTTAATTGGGAAGATTTTATTTGTAATGTTTATAAAGAGGCAATATGCTTAGAATAAAAATTGATAATGTTGTGATAGTGGTTCTTATTATACTTACAGGTATAATGGGATATTTTAATTATACACTTAAGCTTCAAATTAAAGAAAATAAAGCTTATATTGAAAAAACAGTACAGCTTTTAAACAGAGATACTGATTTAATAAAAGAAAACAAACACAATATCGGGGAACTTGCAGATCATATCAGTTTTATTTATTCAACTATGGGAGCTAAATAATGAAAGATTTAGACACAATGTTAGAAGAATACATAGAAATTTGTTATAAAAACCTTAGAAAATATAAAGATTTGCTTCATAATGCAGAAGATATATATCCTCTATGCAAAACTTATGTTGAAAAGTGGAAAGCTATATCTCAAAGCCATGCTGATATCATTATACACCCACCTAACTATGGGTATCAAGGGATATCTATTAATTTTTATTTATCCCCAAACCAAAATATAACAAAAGATGTTGAAATGTTTGTTGATGATATGAATGATATATTTAAAAAATATGATTTTTATCTTGATGATGAAGATTTGTACATAGATGGCGCTTGGAAAAGATATGTTTTTTCAAATAACAAAATATCTATACACTGTATCTTTCATTTTAACAACAGTAATAAATGTAAGATTGTAGGTACCGGTGAATTTGTTGAAAAGAAAAAAGTTGTATGTGAATAAGATTGAGTGCGTATAAAAAATAATGGGGGTATAAATGGGTATCATATGTGACTGTTGTGGAGAAGAGTTTGAAGAGTCTTTTTTCTGCGAAAAATGTTCAAACCAATATATCGGCACAGAATTAGAAGAAGTGCCAGATATCAGGTGGAACGGTGTTGGTGATGGTATGGTATTGAAGGAGGTGGATCAATATTCAGGAATGGTGTGCAAGAACTGCTGTGAATGTAATACATGATGAAACGGTTTTCACAGAGGGTTAGTAGATTGAACAAGGATCGCTTAAGGAGGTTGAATAGATATAATATACTATCGTTAAATTTTCTGATTTAGTAGGAGAAAACTAATGTCATATGACTTTGCACTTGAAATGGGGGGTATAGAGGTATTTTGTTATGATTTAAACTATACCTGGAATGTTGCACCTATGTATCAAATAGCTTTTAATTGTAAAGAAGGTATAAACTGTTTAAATGAAAAGAAATGTAATAAGATAAAACCTATTATTACAAAAACTATTGAAGATATGAAACAAAACAAACAAAAGTATGTAAAATTAAACCCTGAAAATGGGTGGGGCGATTATGAGGGCGCTCTAAATGTTTTAGAGGAACTTAAAAAGTGGTGTGAAGAATGCCCAACAGCAACATTAATGATATATTAATTTCAAAAACTGATCCAAAGTTATTTGCACATTTGAAAATTTGATCCAAAGTCACTTTTGGATTTCAAAAACTGATCTAAAGTTGTTTTTGAAAATTTAGTCTAAAGTTACTTGTGTAGCAAGTAAGTTGATCTGGTAAGTAAGTATTATCTATTCCCAGGTTAAAAATTTATTTGTTTTAATAAACCTTGGCACAATTCTTGAAATCTCAAAGATCATGCCACACTTATACATTATTTTTTAAAAAAAGTCAAGCCCAGGAACAATTTTGGCATAACTCTTGCAACTTGCAAAAGCTGTACCACAATAAAAAATACATATACTGCGTAAAACACTTAAAATTATCGATTTAAGCGCTGTTGCTTGTAAACGTATACCGTAATATTCAAAAAAGTTAAAACTTAATCTGAAGGCTATTTTTAAGACCATATTTTCACTTCTTTTCATCTTTTTCTCCTTTAGCACATTATTTGCTTAAACAAGCAAGTTTTGTGCCATATCTTTTTAAACCACATCCTGGGATTTTTCTTATAAAATTTTAATTTTTTACATTTTTACGTAAATCATAGAAAATCAAAGGAAATAGTAGCTTTTTATTTTTGCCATATTACATAAAATATTAATATTATTAAATATTCTTGTATTTTAACAAGATAAAAAATCCTATAATTGTAGTTGAATTATGTATAAAAGGCTGTATAATGGTACCTGAAAGTGGAGGTAAACAGGTTACCTCCTGGAGAACAAAAAGGAAGGGATTGAAACATGATTATAAGATGGTTAGGAGCTTTCAGGAAAAATGGTCAGAATTTGACCGATTCCCTGATCTGGGAAACAATTCAGACTGAGCGCCCCGCCGTTGCAGCCGAAAGGCTAAATCATAAAAAATCCTACATCAGGCATGCCCGCATAGGCCTGCTTGTCCGTAACTCTGCACTCCTCAGAAAATATAAATCTGATGTATGGTCAGAGTATAGAGGTAAAACTCTTGTACGGACAAGAAAGGAAGACAAAGCATTATCAAATCATAGTGAATGCTTTGTCCGTCCTGATTATCTGGGAGTTGTCCTCAAAGATCACAAAAAAATCACAAATACAGCCTTGCAAGCTGTTAAGGATTTTTGCGATCAAACTGGTATGCCTTGTTACCTATTAACCCGTGATAGGAGGTTATTGCAAATTAGATTAACATAGTCGATTGCCGGGGGTGCATAGACTACACAAGACCGTATCAGCCCGGTCATAAAAAATAGGTTGTCGGTATTGCCTGTGATGCCGGATGAAACGCAAGAGACACGGGAGGGTTACTCAATCGATCCTGAACAAAAACGCAAATGGTTGGGCGGGAGCTAAACAATGCAGGGCCCCCGGAAAAGCATAATCAAAGGAGCAGTGAGCCTCCAGCCTTGCAAAAAAGAAGAAAAATATGAAAAAATTAAACGTTGAAATAATTGTTACAAGACATCGTGGTCTTGTTGAATATTTTAAAAGAAAAAAGTTTGTCAGTAATGACGTTGAGGTCGTTACTCATGCAAGCTCTGAAATCGTGGCAGACAAGCACGTACTTGGTGTGTTGCCTCATAGTTTGTCTTGTTTGACAAAATCATTCACAGAGATTCCGCTTTTTCTTCCTCCCAAATTAAGAGGAAAAGAATTAACTGCAAACGATGTTGAAAAATATGCCGGAAAACCAGTAACTTACAAAGTAATAAAGATTTAAAAGGAGATAAAAATATGGTATATCATGAAATTCTGAGCAACATGTCAGAACTTACACCTGAATTTTTGATTGAAGAGGGTATTGAAACTTTTCAAGTTTCACCTCATGTCATCAATGATAGCACTGGTGAAATGTGCTATCGTATCGACTATACATTAGTCAATGATGATACAGAGCATTTTTGTTTAATTTTTTAAAAGGAGGTAAAAATGAGGAAAGAATTTTTGCAGGTTGAAACCAAAGAAGAAATATGGAAACTCTGCCCATGGGCAGCTGAAATAATCCAAGTTGAAGGCGGATTCATGGTGTTTGAATCCTCTGATGATGCTGAAATTTGGGAAAATCAGAAATAATCGTAATCCCCTGTTTTTACAGGGGATTTTTATTTTTAGGAAAAGGAGAATAATCATGGTGAAAGTGTTGATGACAAAAAAACAGATAGAAAAACTAGACAAAAAGAACAGAGTGTTTTTTTATCGGGATTTACAGGAAGTACGGCTCATGTCATGGGCCTACAACGTAAGTTTTATTTTTTTTACAGTTGATGGATATTATTTTTTTAAAATTTGAAAGGAGTGTATAAAATGAATCGACTTATTAAAAAACTTGAAAAAAATTGTGGTATTGAGTTAACTTATCTCAATACTAACACAATGGAGGATCTCATTGAATCGGTTGAAACTGCAATCAATGAACAAATGGAGGTTATATATTATTTAGAAGCAATGAAATATCTTGCGGAGAATGACCCTTCTCTGCTTGAATCTATTCAAATTGCAAGAGAATATGGGATAACAGATATAAACTCTGAATTCCTTGCAACAATTCACCTGCAAAAAAAAACAAGAGACAAAGCATATGAAATTATCAATGATTATAAGGAGTTGTAAAATGTCTACAAAATTAGGGGAATTGTTACGAACATTTGAAATGTGTTCCGATTTGATTGATAATGATAAATTTAATTCAAATCAAAAATTAGTGTTAATATTACAGTTAATTTATGATTCTGAAAAGGCTGACAAAGAATCAATAAAAATGTTGTTTGATTTAGGATTAAAATATTATTGTAAAAAAGAGGAGTTATAAACATGAAAAAAATACTGAAGACAAGAAAAGCCCGTAAAACCCTGAGAAAAGTTGAAACTTTGAAAAAAATTGCAAATACAGGCAAGATTTTTTCTGTAGAATTTATCAAGAAAAATGGAGAGACAAGAAGAATGACTTGCCGGGCAGGAGTCAAAAAATATTTAAGGGGAGGAGTGAATACAACAAGACATATTCCGAAATACTTGACAGTGTACAGTATGCAAGATAGAGGATACAGAAATATCAATATCAATACCACCAAAAAAATCAAGTTTGCTGGGGAAGAAATTAAATTTTAAAAAGGGATAAAAAATGTATAATGAAATAGCAGGGTTTTTGCATGCAATGGAAACATGTACGGATGAATGGTACAAAACACATGAAAAATATATTGATGCTTGCATGGATAAGCTATCAATTACTCCTGTCAGCAGTGCCCGGTTAGCTGATGATTTTGATACTTGGAGAATACCGTTATCAGCGGTAATTACTGCAAGTTTAATTTACGGATATGACGTAAGGATTAATTGGCATGGATATGGAGGTAAATTCAAAGAAGCTTATGAAGAATTGTTATATGAGCATTTCTATCAATTTTGAAGGTGGTAAAAATGGAACAGTTGCAGATAAAAACAATCAGTCGTATAGAGGTAGCAAATGATAAACTCTATGCAGTTAAAAGTGATGGAGTAATAGATGTTGTGTTAAGTAATAACCGGTATATTGTTATACCTGATGATTGTACTGATATTGATTATTGTGATATATACACCTGTATTGATGATGTTGTGGGCTCAATAAAAATGAAATCAAGAATATCATAGTGATGGAGGGTAAATAAATGATTGAAGTAAGAATAAACACATTAAAGGCACTAACAAATATCATTGATAAAAAAGAAACAAGGGGATATTGTTTGGGATTGATTGCAAACAAAAACTATATTGCAGTTACAGACACAAAGATTTTACTGACCGCAAATTATATTAATACTGATTAAGATTTTAACAAAGATATTCTTGATCATAAGATAATTGAAAAAATTCTGAGAAACGTCAACAAAAAGTCAACTCAAGTTGTTATTGAAAAACTTAATGATAAAGAGTATGAGTCAGTAATGATAGATTATGATAATGAAGTAAAGGTTAAAGGGGGGTTTATCAACTGCAATGCACCTGAAATTGATTTGATTTTACAGGAAGACGAAAAAGAAAAGCCTAACAAAGTGACGTTACAGATTAAATACCTGGAAAAACTTTTGAAAGCTTGCAAACAGGCTGGGGATAAAACAATTACACTTAAGGTTGCAGGTGAATATGAAATTGTGAAGATTGAAACAGATACATTTAAAGGGGGTATTATGCCGTACATTCAATAAGACAAGATTTTGCCCGGATTATTCCGGGCATTCTTTTTGCCAACTTTTGTGGTATACCAGTGGTATATTTATAAGATACAAGTAAGGCTGACTGATTGTTTACGGGCATTTATTGCAGACAATATATTATTGCGGGTAAATTTGTTGGCACTACAGGGAGATAAAATATAGTACAGATTGTTATAAGTATTAAAAGTTATAGGGTATTGCGCCCCGGCCAACCTGCTTCCCAACCACCCAACAATGTTCCACATGGAACAATAAAAAAGTTTAAAATTTATTAGTAATGATTTCAAGAGTTTATGAAAAAAGTTAAAAAAAGTTTAAATTTGTGACTTGACTTTTCTCAATTAATGATTATTTTATTTACAAAAAAATCTAAAAGTATGTATTAGTAAAATAAAATAAAATAATCAAGATTTCTTAATGACCTATATGCTTTTAAAAAAGCATCAGAAAACAAGCAACTTGCTTGCACCAGATAGAAGTGGTTGAAAAGAATTTGTGCAAGCAATTTATTGACACAATAAAAACAATAGATAGGTATGAATAAAAACTTGTGTCAATAAAACTTGAGTGTGCAGTTATGTTGCATGTAAACAAATTTGCACACTCAAATTATCTTTGAAGGCGATAGCCTTCTTTCTTTTCTTCTCTTTTTTATTCTTATATACTATATATTCTTATGCGCTTATGCATAGTGACAGAGTCACTAATTTGTTTGCATTGTCAACTTGACTCTGTATGCAGTCAGTCTGTATTATGTTGTTTGTGAACCAGGTTGACTGACAGTGTTGTTTGGTGAGAATTGTTTGGTAAAGTGACTGCAAAGTCACCAAACTATCTGGCGACCGCCTGCCACATTGTGGTATATCATGTGATATTTTAAAATCATTTTGGTTGTAGCTATGTTGTAGCTGTGGTGGTTAAGCATCTACATACATTCATACTATAAACCCTAACCACCACTATACGCACCCTAAAATATCTGTTAGTTAAACTTATATGTATAATAAATACATATCACTTAAGATATATCATAGATTTTCATTTAATCCATCTTTATTGTCTGTTTTTATATATTTATTTATTGTTTTTGGTGGATAACCTATCGCAGAACACACCGGTATTATGAATAAGTTAATAAAATCATTTAATGGTAAATCTGACACATCTTTTTCAACAGATATGTTTGTTGTTTCTTCTACATCAATAAATGTAAGTTTCATATTTTATCTCCTTAATTTTAAAGGTTTTTTATACAATTTTCATCAAAGGAAACTTCAAATATTATTTATATTTCATAATAACACCTCCTTTCTATAGATTACAGGTTTGCTTGTAGGTATCAATTAAATAATTTTGTAATCTCTCTGTTTGTTTATTCATTTTACCCCTACTGATCAGCTATAGCTTTTGCAATACCAAGATAAGTTTTGCTTCTTAATTTTGATCTATTTTTAGATGGCCCCATTTTCCATATTCTTGGTTCTCCCTCTTCTACTATATTAGTAGGTTTTAATTTAGGAAGTCCTTTTAACCATAAACAGGTTGCTTTTGTTTCTCCATACCCAAATTGCCATGGTTGTATTATTTGATCTGGTTTTTTATATTTTGTTGACATTATCCCTATTAGATTTTCTATACAAATTTTATCACAATTGCAATTAACAAACTGCATAAAAAATCAATACCTTGTTGTTGACGTCCATCTGCAATTTTTTCTTTGAACCACCTTGCACTAGAAACAGCTAAATGAGTACACGGGGGGAATGTTAAGACCATGTCCCAATCTTCTTTTAATAAAGGTATTACATCTTGTTGTAAATGCCACTCAGGATAATCACCTGAACATACATCTATATCACAAGAATAAGCTTCATGTCCTTTTTCTCTAAAAGCTATAGTTACTCTCTGACTTTCTTCACAAGCTACAAGTATTTTCATAATGATTCTATCTCTTCTTTTGTATTTTTAACTCTAAGGTATGAGTTATGATATTTTATTACAGTATATCCATCATTAGATGGTATTACTTCAAACTTGTTATTTTTTCTTTCTAACACACTATTCTCATATATTTCTGAAATATATTTTGTATCAACCAACAATTCATTACCATTTATATCAGTAAATGTAATCTTCATATCTGCACCCTTTTTAGATCATTTAAGATTGTATTATAAATAGTTTTTGCATTTTCACGATCAATATTATTAAATGCTTCTTAAAGTTCATCCAAATTATCTTCTTCAACAGTATACATTTTAATCTGTTTTCCATCTACAGTTGTTATGATAAATATTTGAGGATTATCAAGATATATCAATATCTGTGTATCATCTATATCATATAATTTTGCAAATTTTTTCATTTAATCTTCCTTATAATCTGTTTTTACATATCTTTTCATAATAAACTGCCCGCAAGCAGCTTTAATCTCACTCCCAGGTGAGATCTGATATTTAATGTTATCTATATTATCATTCAACTTTCGAATGATTTTAATAAAATTTTCACTTTCAACATATACTGAACCTTTACAAGAATTATATCTCAACACCCTTAATTCAAAATTCTTATTTTCTTTACAAAAAGAAATAAGGGCATCAATATTTTCTTCTGAATCATTTATACCATTAAGAAATATTTGATGTAAAACAATATCAGTTGGTATACTGTTTAATATACTGCTATTATTAATAGATTTTGGAATTATACTTTTTCTTACTTCAGGTATAGCTGAATGTAAAGAATAAAAAACTCTCACCAAAGGTCTATAATTGGTATGTTTATTTCTTTTTATATTTTTTAAACTATCCTCTAATTTAGATATATATGAAAAATCTATGTTAATTGTAGGTAACACTGTGCCTATATCAACACCATCAATACCTTTTGCTAATTTATTTTTTATTACATAATCAACAATTCTTAACGTAACATTATATGTTTTTTCTAAATTAAAACATGCATCCCCCATTCCCATCCAACAAATCTTAATATATTTATTACGTATAGAAATATCGTCTTTTATTTTAGACTTTATACTGTCTATAACATTTGTAAAAATTTCATCTTCTGATAAATTATAAAAAAGATAATTTTTAATTGTTAAATAACACATTTTACATTTAACAGGGCAACCTACACTTGAAGAAATAAACACAGAAAATTTATTTCTATCAGTATAATTTTCTTCTATTTTATTTGTTAGTTTATTATAATAATAATTACATGATGATACTGTTTTTATACAAGTTTCACTGCCATCTTCATGCAAGTATTTAACAACACTCCCATCTTTATTACTATAAATTTCCATTTTACCTCCTTTACTTATTTTTAATCCTCCTCATATCCTATCTTTATATATTTATTTATTGTTTCTGGCAAATAACCTATAGCAGAACACACAGGTATTATAAAAAGATTAATAAAATCAGTCAGCGGTAAATCTGACACAGCTCTTTCGATAGAAATGTTTGTTGTTTCTGCATCAATAGCACTAACTTCTTCAAATATTAGTTTTGTTTTCATGCTTTCTCCTTTATTATTTTATACCTATATATCACATTTATCTTGTTTTGTCAAACTTTTTCTTTAAATCCTCAACACTATAATCATTTCTAAACCTTCTAAAAGATTTTTTATCCATTTTTTCAACTTCTCTCCATAAATCTGGAAAATTATTATATAATGTTTGAAGTTCTTTTATTCTTGAAAGTGGACAACAAAAACAAGATACTCTATTAAATTTTTCATAAAGTCCGCCCCAATCAAACCCTTTTTCGTAACAATATCTAAGAGCATCTTTTTCTGTTATACCCCAACCAACTAAAGGATATTTTATATTTCTTCCTTTATTATTTTTAGTTCTTTCTCTCTCATCGTATGCAATACCATGGTATTCTATAATATTATTTAAATTTTTTATTTCTTTTTTAAAAGCTTCTCTCTTTAAAGCCGTACACCATCTATTTCTGAAATCGGGCCAACCATATCCTTTTTTACCTTTATTTTTACCTTTTGTTTTTATATGATCTCCGAACCAATAATCAAAATTTATTTTTACAGTTTCAATTTTATATGGAGCTATATAATCTTGAACTTTTTGTATGTGTTCATACATTTGTGGAAACTCTTTTGTAGTATCTATACATATTATCTTATCAACTTGAATACCTTTTTCAAGCATCATTAATAACATACAAGTTGAATCTTTACCACCAGAAAAACTAACTATGTTCATAAAACCACCTTCAAATCTATATGTTTTTTATTAATCTTATTCATAATTTAATGATATTATTTTTTGATTTGAACTTGCAAGTGTTATATCACATGCCTCAATATAATATTCTGGTAAATTTTTATCATACGCACCTGTTTTAATAAAATCAAGATATTTTAAAAAAGGAACATTTAAACAATTTTCATATCTTGTCCATAACCACAGTTTTATACTATATGTTTTTAAAAATTTAATAAAATTCTCAAGCTCTATTAAATTTTGATCTAAAGGTTCTCCGCCTAATAGCCATACCTCATCAACCATACCTGTTTTTATTTTTTTAGATATTATATTTTTATAAAAATTTATATTATCTTTTTTATCAAACTGCCATAAACTTTTGTTATGGCAGCCAGGACAATGCGGAGGTTTACACCCCCTAATATAAATTTCTAAACATTTACGTGATAAATTATAATCTAATCCAGCTATATTCATATCTTTTTATATTGCACTCTATTTGGGTAATCTTCTTTTCTTCTAACTTTATTCCATGAATCAACAATAGTAAAAAAACCAACAACTCTTGTAATTATTTTATCAATACTTTCACCACAAACAGGACACATTTCACCATCAATCCAAACATGATCTTCTTTACATCTTTTTAACGAATAATTGATACACCAATAAACAGTACCTGTTTTTGCTGCATATTTCATTAAATCAATTAAAATTTGTTTATTTTTAATTTTTGTATCAACATTTATATGGCATATAGCGCCACCAGAAAACTTATTATCAAATTTTCCTTGTAATCTAAGTCTTTCAAGAATATCTGCTTTTTTTGTAAGCGGTATAAATTGATTTGAATAAATTTCATATTCATTTTGAAATTTTAAAAGTTTATCTCTTTGTGCAAGCTTAACAGCAGATGATTCGGCAGGGACTTGTTCACAATTATGTGGAGCATTAAATCTATTTTGCATTTTATCATTTTCAAAATTTATAATATCAAGAATTTCAATTACAAAATTTTCACCTTTCTCTGATGTTATATCATAATTCAATATTTCTAATGCCTCAGAAAGGCCAGTCACGCCATATGTACTGTATTGTTTTGATAAATTCATATGCCCAAGCACATATAAAGGCATAGAATTAAATTCAATACGTTTTTTTATTATTTTTCTTTTAGCATGATTTATTTTTGCAGTTATCTCTACAGATTTTTTAATTAGTTTAAGAAATGTTTGTGTTGGGCTATCTGATTTTTTAGCGATATATGCTAATCTTGGAAAATTGTTTGTTACAACACCAAGACTTCCTATTTTGGTTGAGCCCGCACCAAAACTATTAAAATATGGATTATTTGTTTGTGAACGAAGTCGACAACAAGAACTTAATGTACTTGTATCACCATAATAAAAATTAATAAAACCAAACTCTAAATCTTGTTCAGCTACAAATTCAAGAAACTTTTTATCTAAAATTTCTCCATTTTTTACCATAAAACATGCGGTTGTAACAGGAAAAGTTAAAGATGTTCTTTTTAACTCTTCATTCATTGCTTTAATGTATAATTTTTGAATTTCTTGAACTGTTTCGATTGTTGGTGTTATACTGTCAACAATATAATCTTTTATTAAATCTTCAAGAAAATATTTATCATAAACAGATATATTTGTGAAAGGACTCTGATTACCTCTAAATTCCCAGTTCAATGTATAAATAAATGATCTCAATCTTTCAGAAATATATGTAGTTAAATCATGTATTTTAATATGTCCATCATGCCTTGTTTTTTTGATTTTTTCAACATATACTCCCATTACAATCATTATATCAGCCAATCCAGTTGCGCCAAGTGTGCTGTTTGCAGCGTACACAATAAACTGTTCCATTTGTCTAATAAAACTTTCAAGACTTTTTGGTGGTTTTACATCCATTCGTCTTGACATTGTAAGGCCTTCAAGGGCAATATCATATGTTGAAAAGTTAAAGCAGTAGGGCCGTCCTATATCAAAAAAATCATTTATATATATTTCTCCAGAAATTTGTTTTTCAATGATTTTATTTGCTTCTAACAATCCATAGGTTTTTTTTAATTCTTTCCACAACAAATAATGAGAATTATATTTTTGTAATGGTTTTGGAAACTCAAAGTTGTAATCAATGACACTTTTTCCAGAAACATTGGCATTCGCATCTATAGAGATATCTGCTGTTGTTGTATTAAGTTTGAAAAAATTTTTAGAAAATTTATTCAGATCAAGTTGATCTCCGATTCCATTTTCAGTATATATATCTCTGCCGTATTTAGCCCATAGATGCATCATTAGGTCTGCAAAATCCTGATCCCATGTAATTTTAAAATACATATGAACTCCGTATTATATTTGTTTATTTATTCTTACATACCATCTTTTTAAATTCTTCATGTTCCGCTAAACTCTGCTGCAAAAGTTTTTTAGTTATCAATATTTGACTCCTTTTTATTTGCTTTCACAAAATGTTCATAATTCTTCTCATCAAAACAACAATAACTCTGCCAATTGCTTTCAGATTTTGTTAAAAACCTCAAACACTTATCTTTCTTTTTACATTTTTTGTTTATGTATAATGTCATACCTACCATTTTAAAAACTTCTTGTATTTACAATTATTTTGCATGTGTTTTACAAATTTTTGCCACTCTTCGAGTCTATGATTTTTCCTTTGATTAATTATATGTCGCAAAACTTTATAATTTGTGCAAATAATTCTTCTTTGTAAAAACCCTTCTGGTAAAACTTCTTTTAATTTTTGAAAATATTTCTGTTTTAATTCTTTGTTTACAAATTCATAAGCAGAAATATAATTGTTTAACCATTCAAGAAGGAAAGATGGTATGCCTGTATTAAAATCATCTTGTGTCAGAGCTCTTTTTGTTATTGTGTGCATTGTGCTTTCACTTTGTTTTGTAACCCCTATACGATAAGTATCAAACTCAGCCCACCAGTATCTTGGGGCAGTAATATCAATCCATATAACAATACTTTCAAGAAATTTATTATGACCACCATCTTTTTCATATAAAGTTTTAGCAATACTATACATTTTATACACTGGTTTATTGTATGATAGAGACAACCCAAGCATCGCTTCTTCATAACCACTTTCATTTAAAATTCTAATTTTCATTTTCATAGAATTATATTCCTTCGTAACTTTCTTTCATTCTTTCAATCAATTTATCAACTTCATCATCAATGTTTTGAGTGTAAGGAGTTTCAAATTTTTCATAACTATCAAGGTTCACAAATATTTTTTTATAAATAGACATTCCTTCTGTTGTGTTATAACTATAAAGAACATCAAACATAAGATTGTTTATTGATAAATCCAGTTCTTTACATGCGTTCTCTATTTTTTCTTTCCATGACATTTTATTTCCCCTGATTTTGCAATTATAACAACATGCTTCTGTTTCCTCAAATGAAACATCTGAATATGGTGTTATTAGTTTATTATAAGCTTTGTTATTTTTTAAATCATCAAAACTTATGAACTTACTACAAAAATCACATTTTATTTGGTTGTTTTTTGTAATCATTTCATTATTTTTGTTAAATCTTTTTTAACTTTATCAATTAAAATCTGAACGGTTGCCTCATAAACTTCATCATCATAATGAATCATATCAGTAAGAATTTCTTTTATCGCTTCTTTTGTAAAAACTTCTTCTGCGATTTCTTCAATAAGTTTATGTTTTGATTTTACAATTTTAACAAATTCTTTTTCAACCGTTTGATATAAAAAATCTTTAAAAGTTTTTTCTAATGTTTCCATAATTATTCCTCCTATATCTTATTCTTTCATATCTGATTCTGTAGCCCAAATTTTTGGTGGGCATATCAGCGGGGATTGTTGTGGGGTTGAAAAATCATGATTTCCAAATAACTCATGCAAACTCTTATAAATCTCTTTTGCTGCTTTATATTCAAGTGAATATGTTTCGTCACAAACCTCTATAACTATTTCTTTAATCATAATTACACTCCCCTTTTATTCTAATCTACAAAAATTTCCGAATAGTAAATATTTAATTTAAACAATAAATTAAATTTCTCCACAATATTTTCCACCAAGTTTTTGTAAATAATCGGCTAACAAATATCTATGACAAAAACTATTTTTAGGACAAAAACATACAAGAACAACTTTATCTTTAGATAAAATATCTTCCCACACAGATTTATATTTTTTATATGATTGTAGCATGAGTTTATGATATCTCTCCGTATAAGATGTTTTATTATTATTTTGTTTAAATTTAAAAACCATATTCCAAGTGGGGGCAAATATTTTACCTATAGGATCATTTCCTTTTACGGTTATATCTAATCTACCATCTCCAGAATAATTATATCTACTTGTATAGATCATTTCATATTTTATTATTATCTATATATTTCATAATATTTCCCCGCATTCTGGACAAACAAACACATTGTCATCAAATATTTTTATTTCTTGTAATACAGGGTCATCTCCAACCCAACCACAGGCTTTACACTCCCATAGTTCTTCTTCTAATGGCTCTTCACACAAAAACTTTCTCCTTAATCTTATCACCACAAACAGTACAAATCCATGTATAAATTTTCATGTTTGGTGTATATTCAACTTTTATACACACCATATATTCTCCACATTTACATCTCATGGCTCTAAATTCCCCACACTCGGTCTGTTAGACGCATTATCATACCCATGTTTACTCCAACCAAACCCTTTTAATCTGAATGAAACTCCTTTACCTATTTCTGAAGTTTTAACACCAACACTTTGTTTACTTTTCTTTTCACATATCGGGCAATAGGCAAGTTTTGTTCCTACAGACTCTATACTTTCAAAAATTTTATCACAAGTTAAGCACTTAAAATCATACAAAGGCATGTTTACCTCCTATACTTTTTATCTATTCTCCACGCTATCTCAAACATATATAGTGCTAACGCTACTTTCCAACCACAATGTACGATTATTATATACATAGCGATACACAATATTATACATCCAATACAATTTACAATTATTTTTGTTTTCATTTTGACTCTTTTTTTAAGATTTATTAATTAAATTTACTATTTTACAAGCAAGTTCATATGTGTTTTTATTTTCAAAATGATTGTCATATACTACATAATTTTCTATTGAGTCTCCATCTAATTCTCTAACAGATGGTGTATCATTTCCACTATTCCACAACTCAATTTTATATTCATATCCATAATCATCAGTTATCTTTATCTCTGTACCATAGTATTTACCTGATAATGGCAAAAGTTCTGCTTTCATTTTTAAACCTTTTTAGATATTATATATCAAAATCTGTTGTTTCTGTCAAGTCTTTTATGTAAAGAATTTGATTTTTATTTATTGCAAGAAAAGTTTTATCATGAAAAATTAAAGATAGAAACTGAGCAGAATGTTGTTCAAGAAAATCAGAAACTCTTCCAAACCCAACAATATTTAGATGACCTGTTATAGCTTTGTGATCTCTAAGATATATTTTTACATAGGTATAATTAGTACTGTACATAGTTATATTTTATAACTCCTGCTTTTAGTTGTTTTAAGGTGTTTTTTAAACACTGTGAACTTTACATCATCAACATCTTTATAATTTTCAGGTATTTCAAACAATATCATCCCAAAATGCACAGTACCAGAACATTGCCTACCACCAAACTTTGTGTCAGGAGCTTGTAAAGCAGGTGTTGTCATACCAAGAAATGTGTTTGGGTCTTTCACACTCATATGATAATGAACATGGCTTCTTATAAACACATCAGACTTAGGCGCACCATCAATGTTATGCCACTCAAGATTCCATATATATTCTTTTATTAAAGCACCAACACGGCTTTGTAATACAGAGCTTCCAGCTATTTTATGTTTAAAATCAAATATACAACCATTCACGTCAAGCCACAAATGATCTTTTATAATACCATTAAATCTGTTAGCTATTCCAAGCTCAAAATCAGTGCCACCATCACTTGTATGATATGGAGTCCCATATGTCATAAAAAGTTTTCCAAATTTGACTTGTTTTATACAATGTTCAGCCATCTTTGACTGTTCAAACAAATCTGCTGTTAAAAGCTCTGACCCACCACTTCTTGATCCTTTCCCTTCTATACCGTCACCATTAAGAACAAGAGCATCAATATATCCTATTTTCTCTGTTGTATTTACATAAAACTCCCAACATTCTTTCTGTATGTCTTGTTTTCTTGACCACCAATCAGGAGGCGTAAGACCTGAGTAATGCCCACAATGTAAATCAGATATTACAAGAATTTTTTTATCTCTTGTATCGTTAATTTTTTCTATACTGTTTTCTGTTGGTTCTTCAAAAACAGGTTTTTGTTTAGACCCACAAAACGAACACTTATAATCTATTTTATCACTATTTTTACGTTTATATTCTTTCCCAACCCTGTACCAATCATTTTTACAACTGTTACATATTAGACCCATACTCTTCCTTTCTGTTAAAATATTAAAAATAACCTATTAAATTTTAATTCTCATTGATTTTTAGAAGTTTCTTATACTATCATACCAACCAACAGATAAACAGTCTTTAAATCAAAGATTTTACAAACCAACCAATCCTTATTTTCACATAACATAATGTATAATATTATTATATATATATTATGTATTAGTAATATATTATATTATGTACTAGAATAATATGTACCCTTTGGGTACAATATGCTTGAAAAATAAGCATTAATTTTTATTTGTCAAATATTTTCTTACAGGTTTATTCAAACTTTTTTCAATATCTTTCCATTTTTTAAATCTTTTGTAAAGTGTTGAGTATTTTATGTTATATTTTTTACATAACTCTTTCATATTTCCATATGGTGTGTGGATAGTATTTATTCTATGATAATATAAATCTTCTGGTAATCCCCACACACAGTTATCTTTACAAAAATCTTTTGATAGGTCTTTTCTTATAATAACACTGTTTGGTGTTGGTTTTTCACCTATATCTTCTAAGAAGTCTGCAAAAGATTTTCTCCATCTATCACACATTTTTATCCCTCTTTCTTCTAATTCTGAGTATTGGTTTAAGCTTGGATAGCATTTACGCTTGATATTTGCCCAAACACGGTATGTTGGTGTTTCGCAGTTTCTCATAACTCTCCTTTTTCTTTTTTGGTTTGGTAATAATATAATCACTTTTTTAGAAAAATCAATAGGTTATTACTTGTTTTTTACTTTATATGTAATATAATTTGTTATTATGAAATATGTGAAAAAATTTACACCACTTCGTTGTAAATGTTGTGGAAAGATTATCGAAGAAGATATACATGATAGCTTCTGTTTGGATTGTTTATCAGAAATAACTAAATTGATGGAAGAAGAAGCTGAGATAGAAAGGAATCATTATGGCAAGACTGGCAGGAAGCAATAAACATTATATCCTTGCTAAACGTATAGTAGATGCTGCACTAAAATATGAAGAATGGACATCTAAAAATCTTCAGAAAGCTTTGGAAACACTTAGTGAGTTAATGAATAATCCTGAAACTGCTGCTGCAACAAGGCAGACTATAGCAACTTTTATCGTAAAAGAACATGCCAAACATGCTAAGCAGTATGGCAGATTTCCAAAACCAAAAGATTTTATTGATAAAGAAGCACTTGAAGAGAAGAAAGTTCAGGAAGATGTTGGTATTATTTCTCTTGAGTTTAATGAGAAGGTTGGTTAGTGAAATTTTATGCTTGGGCCTGCAAGTAAACGACAAGAAGAGATGCTTAAAAGTGATGCTGATATCACTATAATAGGTGGCGCAGCTGGATCAGGAAAGAGCTACGTTCTTAATTTAATACCGTTACGTTATATACATGATCCTAATTTTACGGGTGTTTGCTTTAGAAGAACTACAAAACAATTACGTGGGCAAGGTGGTATTTGGCAAACAGCTAAAAATATTTATAATCAGCTCCCTAAGAATATGAGACCAACCTTTAGGGAAACAGATTTAACAGCTATTTTTCCTAACGGCGCAAGTATAGCTTATTGTCATTTAGAACATGAGAAAAATGCTGTAGACCACCAAGGATTACAATATACACTTGAATTATGGGATGAACTAACTCAATTTTCTTTTTATCAGTTTGAATATTTACAATCAAGGTTAAGATCAGATGCGGATATCCCTTCTAGGACAGTGGCTTCGTGCAATCCTGATCCTGACTCTTGGGTGAGAGAGTTTATAGATTGGTGGTTAGATGAAGACGGGTATCCTGATGATTCAAAAAGAGGTAAATTAAGATATTATGTAAGAAGAGATGATAATTTTATTTGGGCAAGTAACCCTGAAGATTTAAAAGATTATCTTGATGACGATGAAGAACCTTTATCTGTTGAGTTTATTGCAGCGAACATATATGATAACCCTCCGTGTATGAAAAAGAACCCTGGGTATTTGTCTTTTTTAAAAGGTCTTAATAAAGTAGAAAAAGCTCGTTTGTTGTATGGTAACTGGAATGTTCGTCCTGAAGGTGCAAATTATTTTAAAAGAGAAGACCTTATAAAAGCAGAAAAAGTCCCTGTAAATACTGTTTGTTGTAGAGCATATGATAAAGCAGGTACAGCTCCATCAGATGTTAATAAATATCCTGATAGGACAGCTTCAATAAAGATGTATAGGACTCCTGATAATGAGTTTTTTATTGCAGGAGAATTTCATCATACATTTTTTGATGTAAGGCAGCCTGATGTGTTTGGAAGATTTGCATATAGACCCGGTAAAAGAGATAATATAATTCTTAATCAGGCAAAACATGATGGAGAACATTGTCCAATTATTATGCCTCTTGATCCTGGAAGTGCAGGTGTTACAGAGTTTCAAGAAAGTGCAAAAAAGTTGGCAATACATGGATTTAAAGTTTATAAAGACCCTGTTCCTTCTATGAGATCAAAGTTGCAGAGGTTTATGCCATTTAGTGCTGCTGTAGAAAATGGTCTTGTTCATATTGTAGAGGATACATTTACAAATAAAGCTACTCTTGAGGCTTTTTATAAAGAACTTGAAGCTTTTGATGGTACAAGGTCAGGGAAACTTAGAAAAGATGATTGGCCTGATGCTGTAGCTTCTGCTTATAATTATTTATCAAATGTTAGAAATGTCAGAATAGTGTGTAGGAATCAGACAAATACTGAGACTTTGGCTAAAAAGATTTTGGAGAAAGTATGAAAATTATTAAACTTGATAAAGTTGTTAGAATTGAACATAAAAGTGCTTCTATTAGAGATAGAATGGAGTTTTGGGATAAGGTTCAGGAGCTTATAAAAGATGGATATGTTGTTAAAGAGCCTGAAAATGTTAGAGAAGCTCCTAAATTTGTACCTTTTGTAAGAGTTGATTTTATTAGACCTGAAGATATTGAAGAAAAAGAAGAAGAACCTGAAAGTGTTGGTTTTTTAAAGACTCTTGAAACTCTTTCAAAAAAAGAAGAACTTTTAGATTTTGCAAGTTATATTAGAGTTGAAGTCCCAAGTGATATAGTTATTCCAAGCGCTATTAAAAAATATTTAAAAAAGCATTTAACAAATGACTAAAAAACAATATACTCCACTTACAAGAGAGACAGGACAACCACGTATAATTACAAGTGGTTATTTGATCCAGGATCAAAAGAAGACTGATCTTAAGATGCCTACAAGGTTACAAACTTTTGATGATATGTCTCTTGATGATGCTGTATATAATTCTATGGATATAACAAATCTTCTTGTTATTACTGCCTTGTATGGTGGAGAAATAGTTCCTGGGCCTTCTGGGAGCAGAATAAGTAAGATAGCTGCTGATTTTTTAAATTATTGTATTAGAAATATTGCATATGGTACTTGGCTTGATGTTTTACAAAATGCTGTAACAGATATTAAATATGGTTTCAGTATTTTAAATATTGTTGTTGGTAGATTTACAAAAGGTAGATATAAAGGTAGTTTTGGAATAAAAAAACTTGCTCCAAGAGATCAAAAATCGTTGTATGGTTGGTTGTGGGATAAAAATAATAGAGAAATTATTGGTTTTGTTCAACAGCCAATGATAAAAAATTCCCGTAATTTTAAAGTGTCTGATTATAAAGGATATATTACTGATTTATCTATAGGTAAATATTATGAAAGTAAATATCCTATTATCCGTAAAAATCAGATGCTTCATTTTACATATAATAGCACAAACAACAATCCACAAGGTGATCCACCTTTGATTCATTGCTATACAGCTTGGATGGAAAAAAGGCTTATAGAGGAATATGAAGTTATAGGTATTTCTAAAGACCTTGGTGGTATTGTTGTTCTTCGTGTTCCTTCTGAGCTTATAGAAAAAGCAAATGATCCTTCTAACAACCCTGAAGCTGCCGCTGAATATAAAGCAATACAGCAGAATACAGCAGATTTACATGCAGGTAAAAACTCTTTCTTACTTTTGACAAGTGATACTGACTCAATTTCTAAAAAATATCTTTATGATTTTGAACTTAAAGGAATAGATGGTGGTGGTAAGCAGTATCAGACAAGTGATATTATAACACAGAAGAAAAAAAGTATCTATAATGTGTTTGGTACAGGTCATATACTTTTAGGTCAAGATATGGTTGGAAGTTATAATCTTTCTTCTAATCAAACATCTCTTCATGGATATTATGTTGAGAGGAATATTCTTCAAAAGAAAAATGTAATAGATACACAGCTTATCCCAAGACTTCTTGAAGTTAATAATATAGATCTTGATTGGAAGGATATGCCGACTTTTAGACCTGTATCACCAACAGAAGTTGATGTTGATACTATAGGTAAAACAATACAGAGAACTAAAAGTGTAAACGGTCTTACTCCTTCTGCTTTAGAATATTTGTATAAAGAGCTTGGTTGGCCTACAGATGGTATTGAAGAGCTCGATTTCAATGATAAAGGCGATTCAAGAGCCGGTGATGGAATGCAAACAGCAGGTGTAGGTACTTCAACAAATGTTGGTGGTAAAGATTCAAGTGTATCTAGTAATGAAAATGCAGCTACAAAGAATTTAGTTTTGCAGGAAGAAACAGAAGATACATTTACATTGATAGATACAGATACAGGAGAACCAATTTTTATAAATAAAAGGTGATTATATGCCATACGATAGTGTTGCTGATGCAAGAGAGCGTGTCTTTGCATTAAAAGAATTAACTGATAAACAGGTGAAAGTTTTTATTGAAGTATTTAATAAGCTCGAAACAGAGCAGGAATCTTCAAGATATGCACAAGCTATTAGTGCAGCTAAAAAAGTTGATGATTATGTTGGGAAAACTCTTATGAAAAGTATAAGAGATTTGTTTGAAGAATTTTTATCTCCAAAACAAAAAGATGAAGTGCACTATATCGAGAAGTTTCAAGAAGAAGAGATGATTGCTTATGAACCTCTTTATTGTCCTCCTGATGTACCTGATGGAGAAGGTGAAGGTATGACAGAGAGTGAAATAAAGAAGATGGTTAGCAATATTAAAAAGAAAATAGAAGATGGTATTATGCAGGCAAACCTTTTTCATAAAATACCAACAAAAGCTTTTGAATGGGTTGATGTGTTTGTTAATCCTTGGCCTACCTGCAAAGTTGGGGATCAAGATGTTGTTAAAGGTCAGCCTGTAGCTGTTTGTAAATATCATAATAAGAATGCATGGGAACTTAGAAAACAAGGTATTATCAAAGGGCCAAGTATTGAAGGAACTGTTGGTAAAAAGAAAGAGGTGGCATAATGTCAGAGATAGATGAAATAAAAACAGTTAAAGTGTATCTTGAAGATGTTGATTGCAGTGCAATAGCAATGACTTCAGGAGCAGGCGCTTGTAGTTTAATGAATGAACCGTTTATTTTAAAATCAAAAGATAAAAGTGTTTCTTTGACAGAAGAACAGATTGAAATTTTAAAAAAGATTGGGGAATATGATATTGTAACAAAAACAAAAAAGGAAGAAGTTATGGATGAAAAGATTGTAAAAGAACTTAAAGATGAAAATGCAGCTTTGAAGAAGCAGCTTGATGAGATTAAAAAAGAAGCACTTGAGAGAGAGCTAAAAGAATTTTCATTTGAAGAAGAATTTGGGAAAGATGTTGCAAAAGCTTTGTTTTCACTCGATGAAGAAGCTAAAAAGATTATAATTAAAGCATTTTTTAAACTTAATAAGGTTGAACAACCTGATAATGCGCTTCAGAAGCAGCTTAGTGAAGAAGCTGGCGAAGATGGAGATGCTGAGATTATTGAAAAAGATTTAAATACAAGAATTAAAGAAGCAAGGGAGAATAAATAAAAGTTTTTATTATGGATAGGTGCCCTACACAAAAACGTTTAAAAGAATTATTTATATACGATAAGCTTACTGGTTTATTTACTAGAAAGATAGATGTATATAAATATAAAAAAGGCAGTATAGCTGGCAGTAAAAAGGTTGATGGGTATATAGCTATAAAAATTGACGGTGTTTCTTATTTTGCTCATCGTTTAGCTTGGCTGTATGTTAAAGGTTATTGGCCTAAATATGATGTTCATCATAAAGATGGTGATAAATCTAATAATAAGTGGGACAATTTAGAGCACCTATCTTTAAGTAAACATAGATTAACAAGAGGTATACAAAAAAATAATACTTCTGGTGTTATTGGAGTTTGTTTTTACAAACGTAATAAAAAATGGATATCCCATATCACAATAAATAATAATCAAAAAATATTAGGTCAGTTTTCAAATAAAATTGATGCTGTAAAAAGTAGGCGTAATGCTGAGATATTTTATAATTTTGATAAATATCGAGATAGTACGGCTAAAAAGTATCTAGAAAAACATTTAATAAATTATTGAAAGGAGAAGGCGTATGCCTGACATAGCAACTACAAGGAAACAGCTTAGTGATCTGGTAAAAGGTGTGTCCATGATAGGACAGGATGCCGGAATCAATTATAACTATGCATCTGTTGATGTAAAAGGTTCTGGTGATATTGAAAATATTGGTGTCCCTCTTATTTGGAGTGAAGATGATTCTGCATTTATTGAGTTTACACCTAACTCTGATTGGGCAGCAACTACTGCATATAGTATTGGTGATATTGTAAAACCTGCAACTCAGAATGGATATGAGTATGTATGTATAACTGCTGGTACAAGTGATGCATCAGAACCAACATTTACAACCATACCTGGTACAACTACTACAGAATCAGGCGGTGTTGTGTGGTTATGCAGAGAAGCGTATGTTGGGAATGGTGTAGATTCCCCTCTTCCTAATAAAGCAAATATTTGTGTAACTGTTGGTGCTAAAGAAGGTGCAGGATTTAATCAGGCAGATACAACTCTTAGTTCAACTGCTGTAAAGATGACTGTTATTTTTAGAGGTGAAGCTGCACTTGCAAAAGATGGCTTTGAGTGGGGCAGTATAGCTTCTGATGATCAGAATGAATTTTATGTACAGCTTGAAAAACAGGGTATAGCTCTTGTTGATTCTGGCGATACAGTTGATCCTATTTATGTTTAATATAAAGGAGATATAATATAATGGGTATTACAGTAGAACCTATCAAAGGTGATGAAATAAAAAAAGCTCTTGCCGTTGTTGATGGCAACCCTTTTGAATATAATGATGTAACAGATTCAACTCAGCGTGGCCCTGCAAAACCTAAACTTTTGACAGCGCTTCTTGGTGGTGTTGATAAAATGATGACAACTACTGCTTTTGTATATGATGAAATTACTGATACTGCTCAGTTGCCTTCTGGTAAGTCTTATACAGAACGTGGTAAGACTATTAAAAATGATGATGCAAAACAGAAGATTTTTGCAATTCCGTCTTTTGGCCTTAGAGCTAATATTAGGCCCGCTGATTATGCTAACAGGCGTAAACCTGGTACAACTGAGATGATGGATGAAGCTTATCTTATTGCTAAATTAACTGAGAAACTTGATCTTGGGTATATTCTTCAGGATGAGCTTGGTTTTGCAAAACTTCTGACAGAAGATAAAAATCTTGTCGATGATGGGCCTTTTACACAGTATAATTTTTATACTGATATTGTTGGTAGTTCAAGACCATCTAAGTATGTAATGTCTCTTACTGATACTTCTGCTGATCATATTAAACTTCAGAGAGATCAGAAAAAGGCGTTGCTTGAAGAAATTTCAAAGAGTGGTGAAACTGTTTCTGCTATAGTTGAAATTTGTGGTGATACATATTTCAATGAAAGACTTGAAATTGAACGTAATGAGAGTCTTGGTCGTCCTCTTAGATCAAACCTTGATCTTGCAAGTATGGAGGTAAATACTTCTGATTGGGGCAGCACAAGCTTTAATTATGATTGGTTTAAGGGTGATCAGGACGGTATCATCTATATCAATTATGGAGCAGAGATTCTTACTGGTACAAAGCTTATAGCTGATACTGATGCTTATATGATTCCTATTGGAGCAAAGAATTTTGTTGGTATTGCGTATGCACCTGCACAGACTCAGACTTATGTGAATACTGAGGCTATGAAGAGGTATTCTTGGAGTAATTCTAATGAGTTTGAAGGGGTTACGCTTATTACCGAAGAAAATAAACTTTTCTTCGATAAAAATCCTCGTCTTATAAGAGCGCTCGTTGACGCATAATCTCCTCTTACAGTGTGGGGAGGTTTTCTCCCCACTTTTTATAAAGGTTTATTATGGCGGTTATTAACAGAACAACATTATTGAATGATATACTTTTTTGGCTCCCAAACAATAATACACTTTCTGATGAAGATATTGCTAAGCTTTTTGAAAAAATAATAACTGATGTTGGTGATAGTGATTCAAATTATGATGAAATTTTAAGTAAAAGTCTTAGAAGTTGTGCATTAAAAAATAAAAGAGATGCTTTTGTAGATTCAAATTCTATAAAATTTCAAAAAGTTGGTGATTTCACTGAAGGATATTATCAAGACTCTGTTGTAGCAGGTTGGGAAGCTTATATTAAGGAACTCCCAAGTTTATGTTCATCTGAGTTTGGATATAGTTTTTCTTCTGAAGGTTATAGTGGTGTTTATATAAATCCCGGAGATACAATAACAATCTTATCTTCAGAGGAAGAAGATGATATAGATATTTTGTAGGTGAAATATGTTTGATTGGAAAGCAGCAGTAAAAACTTTTGCCCCCATGCTTGGAACAGCGTTAGGTGGGCCGGTTGTAGGGACGGCAACAAAAATGTTGTCTGATGCATTACTTGGAAAAGAAAATGCAAATGAAGATGAACTTGCGAAAGCAATTCAGAATGCATCTCCTGATGATATTCTTAAAATTAAGCAAGCTGAGCAGAATTT
>Ga0256846_1000033_pt1 | contig 56407 bp, 45 predicted proteins | sample TevniametaG_FD_189098 | JGI IMG/M metagenome (GOLD analysis project Ga0256846, IMG submission 189098) | Tube worm associated microbial communities from hydrothermal vent at the East Pacific Rise, Pacific Ocean - Tevnia | ecosystem: Host-associated > Annelida > Integument > Unclassified ...
ACAAAACCGTTTCTCCGAATTCGTGGAGAATATCGGAGTCGAACCGATGACCTCTACGGTGCAAGCGTAGCGCTCTAGCCAGCTGAGCTAATCCCCCTACTTTAGTCTAAAGTGCAAAGTTGAAAGTGAAAAAATTATATCTTACACTCACAACTGACAGCTCATATGATTCCCGATAGAAAATAAAATGAACTGCGGAACACAGTAGTCCCACGCAGTCCCGATAGAAATCGGGATGAACTGCGGAACACAGTAGTCCCACGCAGACTTGAACTGCGGACCTCTACATTATCAGTGTAGCGCTCTAACCAGCTGAGCTATGGGACTATTTTTTCCCGTCCGCATCTTATCCTAATACTTCTTACACTTCTCCCTAAATTCTATAATAAAAAAATAATAAACAAGCTCCGATTATTTTATCAATCATCCAATTGCTTGATAAAAATCTTAAAAAAAAACTCTCGCCCTTGCTGATTTCTCTAAAAAGAGGTGTTCCAGCCGCACCTTCCGGTACGGCTACCTTGTTACGACTTAGCCCCAGTTACCAGTTTCACCCTAGGTCGCTTCCTTAAAAGGATCACGAACTTCAGGCGCCCCCAGCTTCCATGGCTTGACGGGCGGTGTGTACAAGGCCCGGGAACGTATTCACCGCGCCATGGCTGATGCGCGATTACTAGCGATTCCAACTTCACGGAGTCGAGTTGCAGACTCCGATCCGAACTGGGATCGGCTTTGAGGATTCGCTCACCGTCACCGGATCGCTGCCCTCTGTACCGACCATTGTAGCACGTGTGTAGCCCAAGACATAAGGGCCGTGATGATTTGACGTCATCCCCACCTTCCTCACGGCTTACGCCGGCAGTCTCATTAGAGTGCCCGACTTAACTCGATGGCAACTAATGATAGGGGTTGCGCTCGTTATAGGACTTAACCTGACACTTCACAGCACGAGCTGACGACAACCATGCAGCACCTTGCAAAATGCCCCGAAGGGAAATCTGATCTCTCAAATGGTCATCTTGCATTTAAGCCTTGGTAAGGTTCCTCGCGTATCATCGAATTAAACCACATGCTCCACCGCTTGTGCGGGCCCCCGTCAATTCCTTTGAGTTTCACTCTTGCGAGCGTACTCCCCAGGTGGGATACTTATCACTTTCGCTTGGCCACTGAGCTAATTTGCCCAACAACTAGTATCCATCGTTTACGGCGTGGACTACCAGGGTATCTAATCCTGTTCGCTCCCCACGCTTTCGTCCATCAGCGTCAGTATACATTTAGTAAGATGCCTTCGCAATCGGTGTTCTGTGTGATATCTATGCATTTCACCGCTACACCACACATTCCACTTACCTCAATGTAACTCTAGCCAAAACAGTATCAATGGCAGGTCTATGGTTGAGCCATAGAATTTCACCACTGACTTATCTAGCCGCCTACGGACCCTTTAAACCCAATAATTCCGGATAACGCTTGCACCCTCCGTATTACCGCGGCTGCTGGCACGGAGTTAGCCGGTGCTTATTCGTAAGGTACCGTCGCGCCCGTATACTCGATACAGTCATTCTTCCCTTACAAAAGAAGTTTACAACCCATAAGGCCGTCTTCCTTCACGCGGCATGGCTGGATCAGGCTTGCGCCCATTGTCCAATATTCCTCACTGCTGCCTCCCGTAGGAGTCTGGTCCGTGTCTCAGTACCAGTGTGGGGGATCTCCCTCTCAGGACCCCTAGTCATCATAGCCTTGGTGAGCCGTTACCTCACCAACCAGCTAATGACACGCATGCCCATCTTATACCGCCGGAGCTTTAATCATTATATCATGCGATATAATCATATTATGGAGCATTAATCCGAATTTCTCCGGGCTATTCTCCTGTATAAGGTAGGTTGCATACGCGTAACGCACCCGTGCGCCGGTCGTCAGCTGATTGCAAGCAATCACTGTTACCCCTCGACTTGCATGTGTTAAGCCTGCCGCTAGCGTTCATCCTGAGCCAGGATCAAACTCTCCATTATAATTCCTTAAATTATGTTCCAGAAGAGCGAGAGCTGTTTCTTTTTCTCAAGACTTTGTGTTATCTCATTCCTTTCAATAAAAAAAATAAAATAAACGCTGCTTGCTTATTATTTTCAATAATGTCTATGAACTATTTCTAATCTTATGTTTAAATCTCTTCTCTCAGGCAATCAATAAAAAATTACTGCCGAAAAGCGAATGCAAAGATACAATAATTATTATTCCTAATCCAAATGTTTTTTGAAATATTTTTTTGAAATATTAATGCGCTGAAAAACCGATAGTTATGAAAATTAAACACTGAAAATAATCAAAATTAAACCCAATAATCAAAAATTAAACCACCGAAAAACGCTAATCATTAAAAAATGAAAAATTAAACGCAAAAAAATCTAATGTCAAATAAACTATTTCATCCTAAGAAAAGGACGACAAAGGTATAAATTATTCTGATAACTAACAAAATTAATTTGAAAGAAAAATAAAAAGTAAATTGAGATGATAATACATATATAATGTAAAAAAAAGCAGGCTATATAGAAAGAAAAGCAGGCTCAAACTTATCATAATTAAAAGTTTTTCATATTTGACTAAAAGTTAATAACTTAGTCGCATCAAAAATGGGATTCATGAATAAACGGATTATCATATTGCTATGCTTTATTCTTGTTGATATTTCATTTGCTCAACAAACACTCCAATTTCCTATAGATGCTCGTTATCAAATCCACCATTATACTACAGATGATGGGTTGTCACAAGTTTCTATAAACGATATTATTCAAGATGATGAAGGATTTCTTTGGTTAGCCACTCAAGACGGTTTAAATCGGTTTGATGGAACTTCTTTCCTAATTTTTCATCATAGAAACAAATCTGCTAAGGGGCTTTGCGGCAATTTTATCAATGTTCTTTTATCTGACAATCAACTTATATGGATTGCAACCCGTTCGGGCGGATTATGTTATTTTGATAAAAAAGGGCATGCTTTTCATCACTTTAAGCAATTGCCAAAACGCGATATTCTTGATATTGAAAAAGATAAATCTCGGAATATTTATGTAACTCTTGAAGACAGAGGAATTGCTGTGATTTCAAATGAAAACAAAGAAAAACATACAGTTGAATATATAGATTATTTTAAAAACAAGAATGTTTCCGTAACTGAAATTTTTATTTCTCAACTAAACGATATTTGGGTGGGGACTAAACAAGGGCGACTTTTTCACGGAAAAATAACATCAAATCCGGTTGCAACTTTTTTTGAAGAAATCACACTTCCTACAAAAACAGGGCAAATTTATGTTATCAATTCAAATTCAGAAAATAATGTTTGGATAGGATCTTCAGGGAATCTTTTAAAAATTAATACTTCAACAAAAAAAATTAAGAACATCGAATTTACCGGTGCAAATAACATCAATTCGCCAATCGTATACGATATCCAATTCCGCAAGGGTTATCTATGGTTGGCACTAGAGGGTGGGGTTTATAAATATGATATCAATAAATCTCAAATCATAAAAAAATATATCCATCAAAAAACCAATCCTAAATCGCTGAGTAATAACACGGTCAACTGTCTTTTGTTTGACAACCAAAATCAATTATGGGTAGGAACCGGAAAATTTTTAAACTTGTTTTATCAAAATCCTGTATTTTACGGTATCGATAAAACCGATGGAAATCATGAATCATTGAATGCTGAAATTGTTTTTTCCATATACAAAGAGCCAAAAAATTTATGGATTGGCACTGCCGGTGGTGGAATTGATTTAATCCGTAATAATCATGTTTATAATTTTTCAAAAAAAACGCATCATATCCCATCTAATACGTGTTTTAGTGTTTTAAAAGATAAAAATAATCTTTGGGTTGGAACTCGTGAAGGACTTATTGTTTTATCAAACATAAATAAAAAATACAAAAAAATTAAAACTCAAAATATACTTTATAACCCCAAAGATTCTACATCAATTAGCGGTAATTTTATCAGATATATTTACAAAGATAATCAACAAAACATTTGGCTATGTACTTCTAACGGTGGTTTGAACCGATTTACCGGAAACTTGACCGAAAACTTAATTCAGTTTGAACGCTATAAACACTTCAATAACAATCCTAATTCAATTGCTTCAAACAAAGTCTATTACATCACACAAACCAATAAAAGTACGTATTGGATAGGTACGGATAAAGGGCTCAGCATCTTAAATTTTCATAATGACACACATACAAACCCAATTTTTAGCCAACTAAAAATAAATAATACTGTTGTGCTAAACAACAGTGTGGTTTATTCCATTTTAAAAGACAAGGATTCCAGCATGTGGATTGGAACAAATAGCGGTTTATATCATTACATTCCCGATGAGAAAATTTTACTTTATTATAACCATGAAAAAGGCTTGCCAAACGATGTAATTTATGGTATTTTACAAGATTTTGAAGATAATATTTGGGTATCGACTAATAAAGGAATATCTTGTTTTAACAAGAAAACAAAAACATTTACCAATTACCATCAAGCTGACGGTTTAAACTCGGAAGAGTATAATTTGCATGCAAAATTTATTGACCAAGACGGAATTTTATATTTTGGCGGGATTAATGGAATTACTTATTTTGATCCGAAAAATCTCGATAAGCTACAACAAGAAAGGCGCCTATATATAGACAATATACAAATAGCTCAACCAGACAACAGTGCTAAAAAAATATATCTATCCGGGGCAAATAGAGTCAATATTCATCACAATCAATTCCCTTTTTATATCAACTTTTCAGATATTAATTTAAGTTATTATAAAAACACCGAATTTGTTTATCGATTAAGTTCTGAAAATGAACATTGGAACAGCATTCAAAACAAGCGACAAATTCAATTTTTAAAATTAGCTCCGGGGGACTACAATTTGGAAATTCAAGGAATGACAAGAGGAAAAATTTGGAAAAATGTCGAGCCTTTAAAATTGGCTATTACAGTGCTTCCTGTATGGTGGCAATCAACATGGGCATATTTATTTTATTCGCTTCTATTTCTCTCGGTTATATATGCTTTTTATCGTTTTTCCTTAAACAGAAAGCTCGAGCATCAAGAAAATTTACGCTTATTGGAACTCGATGAACTCAAAACCAAACTTTACGGTAATATTACCCACGAATTGCGCACACCGCTTACGGTTATTATGGGAGTTATTACCACCATCAAACAAAAACTATCAGCCGATGAACTGAAAAAAATAGAACCCAAACTAAAAGTGCTCTCCGGAAACTCTAAAAAATTGTTATTTCTAATCAACCAGATGCTTGATTTAAACAAAATAGAAAGCGGAAAAATGAAGTTAGAGAAAATTCAAGCAGATATTATTCCCTTTTTGAAAGTTAACTTAGACAGCTTTCATTCTTTATCTCAACATAAAAATATCGAACTGATTTACTATGATGAAGATGATGAAATCATTATGGATTTTGATCCTGATAAAGTAGCTATCATACTCTCCAACCTTTTATCAAATGCTATCAAGTTCACTCCTGAAGGAGGAAGAATCATATTACATATCAAAAAGAATAAAGACCAAGAATTTTTACAAATTAAAATAAAAGACAACGGCATTGGAATTTCAGAAGAAAATCAAAAACATATTTTTGATAGATTTTATCAGGTAGATCGTTTTGCTCCCGGCGGTACAGGTATCGGATTATCACTCGTCAAAGAACTCGTTAACTTGATGAATGGAACCATATCGGTAAAAAGCAAACTGCATCAAGGAACTGAATTTATTATTAAAATTCCTATTACAAATGAGGCTAAAACTACTGCTGAAATTACAATTGACATTCCTTTAGTTGAAGACCCGGAATATCAAAAAATTGATAAAATTGCGGCTGAACAAGAAAATGCACCGCTTTTGCTCATTGTTGAAGACAACAAAGATGTTGCACAGTTTATCGCGTCGTGTTTGCATAACCAATACGAAATTATTTTTGCTCAAGATGGTCTTGATGGCATTCAAAAAGCTCTTGAGAATATTCCCGATTTGATTATCACCGATTTAATGATGCCTAAAGCAGACGGATTTAAAGTTTGTCAAAAACTCAAAAATGACGAAAAGACATCACATATTCCCATTATTATGCTTACGGCAAGAACCATGGAAAAAGATAAAATAAAGGGATTTGCACATGGAGCCGATGCTTACTTGACAAAACCTTTCAATCAAAATGAACTGCGAATTCGTATAGAACAACTCATTTTGAATCGGAAAAGACTACAAGAAAAATATCAAAAAACAGGCTTTTACGTCACCGAAACCACTTCAAAAGAAGCAGCTTTTATCAATAAATGTATCGAAAATATACACAATCATTTGGATGATGAACTTTTTAAATCCGTTCAACTGGCTTTTGCTGTTAACCTAAGCGAATCACAATTATATCGAAAAATCAAAGCCATAACCAATTTGTCCACAGCTGTTTTTATCAGAGAAGTAAGACTATCTGCTGCAAAAGAGATACTACTGAAAACCGACTTAAACATTTCTGAAATTGCCTATAAATGCGGTTTCTCCAATCCGGATTGGTTCAGTAAATCCTTTAAAGAAAAATTTGGATACAACCCGAGCGAATATCGTCAAAACAATTGATCTTATCATTATTTCTTGTCAAAAAAATAATTAAGCTATGCAATATATAACAGTTTGCATATCAGTTATTTGCATATAATAATTTCAATATCATGCAATAATACAACAAATGTTTTTTTTGATTGCACAAGTATTCCCGATGATTGCAAAAATACCACGCAATTTTTCTTATTTCCACGGTTATTTTTGAATATTACTAATTCAAAAAATATTATTATGAAACGATTGTTATTTATTTTGAGCCTTTTGCTGGCAACATCAGGCTTTTCACAAATTATTGTATTATTGGATGAAGACTTTGATGGAAACTCAATGCCAACAGGCTGGTTGCAATCCAATGATGGCGGCGGTACCGGCACACAACCCTGGACATTCGGGTCTCCTACTATGCCGGGAAACACAAGCTTACATGTCGATAACTTTCCAAACAACGCAGCTATTTTTAACGATGACGCCGCAGGAAACGGAGGACAGCATGATAAAAGACAGCTACGAAGCCCATATATTGATGCCCATATGTACACTAATGCCACCATGAAATTAAGATATCAATATGCACTAAACAACAAAGGCAGCGGAGGCGTGAATTTTTTTGATGATCATCTCAGAGTATTTATTTTTGACGATGCAGGAGATCACAGTCCTTATTTAGCCAATCATCATCAAACCACCAATCCGGTATATCATTGGATAGATATTGCACAGGCACTGCGAGACAGTCCAAGTGTTAATCCGGCACATTTTAGGATTGCTTGGGTATTCGATGATGTGAACAGTTCGTTCGGTTGGGGTTGCGGTATAGACGATGTAGCGCTCATGGTACACCCCGATAATGATGACTGTGCACACGCAAAAGTAATCACTACATTGCCCTATCTCACTGCACAAAATGCCGTAGGAGCCACAAACAACAACGGTTTTATTACACCATCGGGGTGCGGTCTCGGAATGAACGACGGTGTATGGTATACTTTTACGCCTTCGCAATCAGGAACAGTAACAATCACGGTGACTCCTACCGGCTGGGATGCAGAAGTGGCCGTTTATACCGGCTCTTGCGGTAATTTTGTTTGCGCAGCAAATGCAGACGACCCTGAAACCATTACCGATTTGGCTGTTACTGCCGGAACGCAATATTTTATCAACATCGGTTATTACAGCTACAATACTAACCGCCCTGAAGGCTTATATTCCTTTGCTATGACAGGAACAGCCATTCTCGGGATAGATGAAAATAGTGAAATTCAAGGATTTGAAATGTATCCGAATCCTGCTGAAAATGTCTTGCACTTGAGAGCCGGTCAAAATATGAGTACAGTTCGCATTTATAATATGTTGGGACAAGAAATTATAAACAGCAAACCAAATGCCGTGCAAACCGATTTAAATATTGGAAACTTGCTGACGGGCTCTTATATTTTAAAAGTACAATCCGGAAATCAACTTGGTTCTTATCATTTTATCAAAAAATAGTTGTCCGTTTTACAAAAGGCTGCTTAAAGTTTGATTTGCCTTAGGCAGCCTTTATAATCCTTAAAAAAATAAAACTATGAAAATCATATATATTTTATTACTGCTTCCCATTTTGTTATTTTCTTGTAAAAAAGAGAGTTCTCCTGTAAAATCAGAAGGAGACGTGCAATTATTAATCTATGGGAATGTGTATAATTTTAAATTGAAACGAGACGGAATCGATAATTTTGCAATGGTAACCACCACATCTGACGGAGGAAAATATACTACACTCACAGCCATTGATGCCGATACTTTTGACAATGAAACATCAAGGCAATTAAGATTAATGATAGGATTTACGGGAAGTACAGCCGGAGATTATACATTTCATGTAGATCCAAATGATTCGAATACACCGCAAGCATCCATATCAATCAACCTATCGGGAGAACATCTCAATGATATGTTTGATTTTATTTCATGGGAAACCGGCATTCTCACCATAACAGAAGTCGGAAAAACGGGAGGTTATATTGAAGGAGCTATTGACGGAAAATTTAAAGATACACAACTGGGCAACGGAATGCCCATCCAAAACATGCCGGAAACCACAATTCACGGAACTTTTAAAATCTACAGATCAAAATAGGTGCCTACTTATAGAAATTCATCTCATCGATATAATCATAAATCTCAGCCGGCAATAACGGACGAGTATTCTTTTTTTGTTTGATATCTCGACGTATTTGAGTAGCTGAAATCTCAATGATTGGAGCTTTAACAAAATGAACTGCAGAATGTTCCATAAACTCTTTCAACGGAATCTTGTCTGTAATGCGCGGATAAACATAGAGATTGTGATATCTCAGAATACTTTCATAGTTTTTCCATTTGTGAAAACTTGCCAAATTGTCCTGCCCCATAATCAGAACAAAACGTTTGTTCGGATAGTTTTCTTGCAGATGTGTGAGTGTATTGATTGTATAGCTGGGTTGAGACAATTCAAATTCTATATTTGATGCTTTGAGATTCGGATAGTTTTCAGTTGCCAAACGCACCATTGTCAAACGATGGTGGTCGTTGAGCAAGGTTTTTTTTTCTTTATGCGGATTATGCGGTGACACCACAAACCAAACTTCGTCCAAATCAGTGTGCTCAACCATATGATTGGCAATAATCAAATGTCCTATATGAATCGGATTAAAACTCCCGAAAAACAAACCTATTCTTTTCATTGTTTGTTTGATTTATTTATAAATTTCTTGACAACTTTATATGCTTCTTTTTGGGCTTTTTCCAGTTCGTCATTTAAAATAGCCACATCAAAATCTTTAGCATATTGCAATTCTTCCTCAGCTTTGGCAATACGCATTCGGATTTTTTCTTTGGTTTCAGTTTTCCTGCCCCGTAAACGCTTTTTTAGCTCGTCAATTGACGGAGGTTGAACAAAAACCGCAAGTGTTTGTTCAGGATATTGCTTTTTGATATTTAATCCCCCAATCACATCTATATCAAAGATGATATTTTTCCCATCATTCCAGAGCCGTTCCAATTCAGATTTCAAAGTGCCATAATAATTGTCTTTATAAACTTCCTCCCACTCTACAAAAGCTTTTTTTTTGATTTTTTCTCTAAAATCCTTGGAAGAAATAAAATAATAATCTTTTCCGTTTTTTTCTCCACAACGTTTTTTTCTAGATGCTGCAGAAATTGAAAATGCTAAATTCAATTCGGGTTGCTGCAATAAATGACGCACAAGTGTGGTCTTTCCACTTCCGGAAGGTGCTGAAAAAACAATGAGTTTTCCCTTATTGGCTGTCGGCTTCTTTTTCATATTGTCTTTGCTTGTTATTGCTCTCAAATATACATTAATTTTTTTCATTTTAAATGAGTAAATTTACGCATCAAAAAAGATATTGTGAAGAAAGAACTTTTTAGTATAGGATTTTATAATTTGGAAAATTTTTTTGATACCAAAGACGATCCAAAAACACAAGATGATGCTTTCACTCCAAAAGGCTTTATGCACTGGGTGATGAAAAGATATTTAAACAAAGCTAAAAAAATTGGTTATGTCATCCAAAATATTGGCAGAGACAAAACAGGATTTCCTCCGGCTGTGATGGGATTGGCAGAAATAGAGAACAATCAAACACTTAAGGATTTATTGCACTCAAAATATTTGAGACAATATCCATATAAATTTATTCATTTTGATTCAAATGACCGTCGTGGAATGGATGTGGCTTTGCTCTATTTGGAAAACAAATTTGAAGTTCTGGAAACCGAAAGCTATCCTTTGGTTCTCTATAACGATGAGGGACAAGCCTATAATACCCGAGACATTCTATATTGCAAAGGAAAATTGAACGATGAAACTATTCATTTTATCATCAACCACTGGCCCTCGAGACGTGAGGGCGACATTCAATCCAAGCACAAACGATTTTTGGCAGCTCGAAAAGTAAGAGAAATCATAGATTTTATCAGCTATGATGAACTTAATGCCAAAATTGTTATCATGGGAGATTTTAATGCCGATCCCAATGAAGACAACATCAATAAGGAATTGATACATGATGACTTTTTCAATCCAACGGCAGAATTATTTTTTCAGCAACAAGGAAGTTTAAATCACCAAAAAAAATGGCATTTATTTGATCAAATTATTTTTTCAAACAATTTCAAACTCCATGCTGAAAACAGATATTGTTTCAAAGAAATCAAAATTTACAATCCTAAATATTTAAAAGTCCGGAAAGGAAAATATAGAATGCTGCCATTCAGAACCTATTTAGGAAACAATTATCAAGGTGGATATAGCGATCATTTCCCCGTTTATGCCGTCTTAGAAAAAAATAAAGTCTGAACTAATTTTCCTTCTCCACCTTTAAAATTGCTGCTCTTCGCTTCTTCCCGTCAATAATCACTTTGGCAGGTTGCTCAAATCTTACATGTTTGAAATATTTTGTTTCTTCAACCGACTCTGCAGCATTTAACAAATCATAGTTAACCGCCCTTGAATCTTTATCTAAAAAAACAGAAAAATAGGCAATATTCAGGGTTGTGAGATTATGAAAGAAATGCGATCCGGAAGATGCATCCAACGGAAAACCTTCTAAACTGGTTTCGACAATGACTTTTGCATTTGAAATTTGTGTCCAATTAACCGGAATTCCAATAAAACGATCTCTGGTTCCCCAACGTCCGGGACCAATCAAAATATATTTTTTTCTCTTTTCAATCATCTTTTGATTCAACAAATCTATTTCGTGTGCCATTTCTTCTGTTTGTGTTTTATCAAAATCTTCATTTTTGATAAAAATGAAATCTTTTATTGTATTAATGAGTCCGTTCCCCATACTTTTTTCGGCAAAAAGAATCAAATCTTTTTTATCCAGACTTTCAAGTTTAAAAGTATAGTCTTCAACCGGAACCAATAAAGGTTTTACTTGCAAAATATAAAATGTTGCCTCACCGTCTTCGTCCGGCGTTAAATCAACTGCAAATTCAATCTCAACAGGAGTATCAAAAGCTTGTTTCAAATTATCCAAAACCATTTGAATCATCTCTGCTAAAGGAATATAGTTATTTTGCAAAATACTGGCAAAATTGGTCACCAAGGCGCCACTATCGTCCACACCGGGATACATCACGTCATTGTTATAATCATAAGTGGAAACCAGATGTGTAAGCGTTCCATGCGAAACAGCATCATACAAATCTACTTTTTTAATGCTTGCATGTGTTCCTTTTGCCAAATCAAAGTCTTTGTTTTGCATATCGACTGCATAAAAATAGCTTTGGCTTAATTTGATTTGATCTTTCATGGAAATCAGCTGAATCTTAGGATATTTAGGTGCAAACCTATAGGCTCTTTCTCCTTCAACCACATAAGACCCCAGACCAACAGCAACCACCGCAAATCCATCACGTGGTTTCATGGAAGCAAAAGGATAATAATTATACGATTGTGCCACTCCGCTAATATGTGGATAATACAATCCTTCATATTCTCTTCCAACCAGTTCTTGCAACACAATCGACATTTTTTCATCTCCGAGCTTGTGATCAAATGCCTTGGCATAGTTAATTGCCACATTTGAAAAAATAGAGGCATAAACCAATTTTATGGCGTCTTGTAACTCTTGTAAACGTTTTGTTTTATCAGGATTATTATTCGGGATGATATAAGTTTCAAAAATTCCGGCAAAAGGTTGTGTCAGGCTATCCTCGAACAGTCCCGATGAACGCACTGCCAGAGGTTTTTGATGACAATCCAAAAATTCTTCTAATTTTTTAATCAATGAATCAGAAAGCTTTGCTTCTAAAAATCTTTGATTTGTTTGTTTATCAGGAATTTCCAAATCCTTGATTTCCAACAAGTTATTTTCTTCTACAAATTGATCAAATTCCTCTGCCCCGATAATGGCTGTTCTGGGTAGTTTGATTTTTAAGCCCTCCAAAGAATCCGTTAATTCAGTTTTGTGCAAAAGAGAGTTTATAAATGCCAAACCTCTTCCTTTGCCCCCATAAGCCCCCTCAGACAAAAGCATAATATTTTTTTCGTTATGACAATCGGCATCTTCCCAAGGCACAACTTTTCCTCGAGGCTTCTCGTCTCGATATGCTTTAAGCATTTTAAGAATAAATTTTCTGATGGCTTCGGCATCATTGAAATGATGTGTTTTTTTTGCTTCCAAAATTTTTGCCAATTGTATTTCGGAACGCGCCATCAGCCACAACGAAAAATCATCTCTCTCAGCATGATAGAGTATACTCTCATCAGGAACAATTTTTAGTTCTTTTTCAAATTCACGGAGATTTTCTGCTTTTCCTATCCGAGCTCCGGCAGCATTTCTAAAAATAAAACTTCCAAAACCAATTTTTTGAGTAACATGAAAAATGAGTTTTTCATATAAATCTTCATCATTTTTGTCAATAAAAGTTAAGTTTTTTTGTTTTGCCACTTCTTTTTGTTTCTTATCGGATGATAAAACAACAATCGGCAAATCTTTCTTAGTCCGGTGCACTTCATCAACCAACTGGAAGCCTGTATCTGCACCTATTTTTCCATTTTTTGGAAACTGCACATCCGTAATCATTACGAAAATATTATCTCGGAATTTATTATATATGGCAATTGCTTCCTCATAATTTGTCGCCAATAAAATTTTAGGACGCGCTCGAAGTTTCAAAACTTTATATAGCTTGTCCATCTTGATATCGTCAATAATTTTATTGGTTTGTTTAAAAATAATCCGATAGAGCTTGTTGAGATAGTTTGAGAAATAAATCGGTGAATCTTCCACGACTAAAACCATTCTAACCGAAGCCAACTTGCTATCGTTTTCTGCGTTTCTCTTGTCTTCCAAATACTTGATCATTCCGAAAAAAATTCGTGATTCTCCATCCCAAACAAAAATCTTATCATATTTCAACTCATTTTTTTGAGCTTCTATAAATTTGATATGATGGGTATTATTCAACAAGATAAATATTGGGAGATTAGGGTAACGTTCTTTGATTTTCTTGATAATTTTCACAGGTCTATGCTTGTTGAAACCCATGGTCACAACCACCATGTCTATATCTTTTACCTCTAGCTGCTCCAGTGTTTCTTCCGTTGAATAAACACCTGTGATTCTGGGCAAAGATGTCAGATTCATCTTACCATAATCATAGAGCATGATTTCAGAAAATTTTCCTTCTTTATTAATTGAAAAAGCATCATACAGATTGGAAACTAATAAAATTTCTCTCACTTTATAAGTATTCATATCATGATAGATATCTCTCATCCTACTATCTCTGTTGAGATAATTCTGCAATAGTTTTTTTGGTTTACGCATAATGTTTTTTCAAATTAATTTCTGATAAAGTTAATCATTTATTAGGATTGTGCCAAAAGAATAATCATATTTCCATATTTATGAAATAAAAAAACCCAGCCAATCTGGCTGAGTTTTTTAGTAAATATTCGGTTAATAAATTATACCACTCCTTGTGCAAGCATGGCATCAGCCACTTTTACAAATCCTGCAATATTTGCTCCTTTTTCATAATCAACCCAACCATCTGCTGTTTTTCCGTATTTGACGGTGTTTTCATGAATACTTTTCATGATTCCTTTCAATTTGGTATCCACCTCTTCGGTTGTCCAACCAAAACGCATGGAGTTTTGACTCATTTCCAATCCTGATACTGCCACGCCGCCTGCATTAGATGCTTTTCCGGGAGAATACAGAATTTTTGCCTCTTTATATACTTTAATGGCATCGGGAGTAGATGGCATATTCGCCCCTTCAACCACTGCAAGAACGCCATTAGCAATTAGCTTTTTTGCATCTTCCTCATGCAATTCGTTTTGAGTGGCACAAGGCAAAGCAATATCGACTTTTTGTTCCCACGGTTTTTTACCGGTATAGAAAGTTGCCTCGGGAAATTGTTCTGCATATGGCGCAACAATATCATTATTTGTTGCTCTTAAACGCAATAAATAATCTATTTTTTTGCCTGAAATTCCTTCCGGATCATAAATATATCCGTCAGGTCCGGAAATGGTCACAACTTTTGCGCCAAGCTGATTTGCCTTTGTAATTGCCCCCCAAGCCACATTTCCAAAACCTGAAACCGCAACAACTTTTCCTTTCAATGAGTCTCCTTTTGTTTTCAACATTTCATCGGTAAAATATACCACTCCAAAGCCGGTTGCTTCAGGACGTATCAATGAACCTCCCCAAGCCAATCCTTTTCCGGTCAATACACCGGCAAATTCTTTGGTTAGTTTCTTATATTGCCCGAATAAATAGCCTATTTCACGCCCTCCAACGCCAATATCTCCTGCCGGAACGTCAATGTTAGGACCGATATGACGATATAATTCACTCATAAATGCTTGACAAAAACGCATTACTTCGGCATCAGATTTTCCTTTAGGATTAAAATCGGAACCTCCTTTTCCTCCACCCATAGGCAGTGTGGTTAAAGCATTTTTATAGATTTGTTCAAAACCCAAAAATTTTAAAATACTTTGATTCACTGTCGGGTGAAAACGCAGCCCTCCTTTGTAGGGACCTATGGCAGAATTAAATTGAACTCTGTAGCCTCTGTTTACTTGTAATTCTCCTTTATCATCTGCCCATGGCACACGAAAAGAGATGGCTCTCTCAGGTTCAATCATTCTTTCCAACAGTTTTTTTCCTTGATATTTCGGGTTTTCTTCAATAAAAGGAATAACCGCTTCTGCAACTTCTTTTACCGCTTGCAAAAATTCCGGCTCATGGATATTACGCAACTTTGCGTATTCCATAAATTTATCAATTTGATCTTGATATTTATTTTTCATTATCGTATAAATTTTTGATTAATACAGTTCAAATTTTTAATGCCCAAAAATATACATTTTTATCAAAAAGCAACATGTTTCTGTATGAGATTTGAATTTTTTTTGAGTCAAAAAACATGTTTTTTTAACAATAATGACTTTTGTCATACTTGTCAAGTATGACAAAACAATAAAAAATTATTTCATTATTTAATGATTTGATAATCATTATTTTATTTTATCTTAAAAATTTCAACGAAAAGCTATAGCCAACAAGATATATTCTAAAAAAAGTCGTAATTTTGAGCCTGAAAATTTTTTGTTAAAAATGACTGATAAAAAGAAACACAAATATGATCTTGCCTACTTAAAGATGGCTCAAGAGTGGGGCAAACTATCTTATTGCAAAAGAAAACAGGTGGGGGCTTTGCTCGTCAAAGACAAAATGATTATTTCTGATGGCTTCAACGGAACACCCAGTGGGTTTGAAAATGTTTGTGAAGATGATAAAGACAGAACAAAATGGTATGTTTTGCATGCAGAGGCTAATGCTATATCAAAAGTAGCTTCTTCCACTCAAAACAGTAGAGGATCCACCCTGTATGTGACACTGTCTCCTTGCAAAGAATGTAGCAAACTGATTCATCAGGCAGGAATCAAACGAGTGGTTTATTATGAAGAATACAGTGACACTGTGGGAGTGGACTTTTTAAGAAAAGCCGGAGTAGAAATTGAACAAATCGAAAAGTTAGATGACTAGTCAAAACAAAGCACTATATAGTTTACTGATTGGAATTGCAATTGTTTTGGGAATTGCCATCGGACAACTCTTGAACTTCAATCAAAAATCAGAATTATCTTTTCATCCGACTGAAAAAGATAAAATAGACAATTTGCTTCGCTATATCAAAGAAGACTATGTTGATTACGTCAGCACAGATAGTATCGTGGACACGGTTATTAAAGATATTCTCAAGAATTTAGATCCACACTCCGTATATATTCCACAAGAGGAAGTGTCACAAGCCGATGAGGAATTGGATGGAGAATTCACCGGTATCGGCGTGGTTTTTCAAAAATATAAAGACACCTTCACCATTATCAGACCTTTAGAAAAGGGTCCGGCAAAAGCCGCCGGTCTGAAAACAATGGATCGGATTTTACAAATTGAAGATGATGTGCTTTTTGGAAAAAATATAGATATCTATAAAATTTCCAAAAAAATCAAGGGCAAAGCGGAAACAAAAATCAAACTCAAAGTATATCGAAAAACAAAAGATTCTATTTTTGATGTGGAAATCACCAGAAAACATATTCCTTTGGTCAGCGTTCCCGCCCATTTTATGATTAATGATACACTCGGACTGATAAAAATATCAAGTTTTGCTTTAGATACTTATGATGAATTTAAAACCGCACTGAAAAGTCTTAAACAAAAAGGAATGACAGCACTGATTTTAGACTTAAGAGACAATACGGGCGGGCTCCTGAAACAAGCTGATTTGATTGCAGATGAATTTCTCAAAAACGGAAAATTAATTTTTTTTACAAAAAATAATTCCGGAGAAATAAAAAAGAATATGGCAACTGCCAGAGGGGATTTCGAAAAAGGAAATATTTATGTTCTAATTAATGAAAATACAGCATCTGCCAGCGAAATTATTGCCGGTGCCCTTCAAGATAATGATAAGGCAACTATTATCGGAAGACGTTCCTTTGGAAAAGGCTTGGTGCAAAGAGAAATGTATCTCGGAGACGGATCAAAAATCAGACTGACGACTGCCAGATATTATACCCCAACCGGAAGATCTATTCAAAAACCCTACAAAAAAGGACATTTTGATGAATACAGGCACGACTTCCAAAAAAGACAATATAATGGAGAGCTATTCTATAAAGACAGCATCCACGTAAATGATTCTCTTCGATATACTACACCAAAAGGAAAAGTGGTATATGGCGGTGGCGGTATAGTGCCCGATATTTTTGTGCCGATAGATAAAAACGCTTATATCTATAATCTTAATTTTTTGAATCGCTTCATATCCGATTTTGTCACAAACTATTTGGATATGAACACGGATAAACTACTTTCAATCAGTCCGGAAGACTACATCAATAGTGATATTGAAGAAGAACTGTATGAAAAGTTTATACGGTCACATAAAAAAAGTATGAACAACAAGAAAAGACATAAAAATTCTCAAGCAAAAGAAAATCTTAAGATCTTACTCAAAGCGTTGCTTGCCAGAGATTTGTTCGACTCCAATGTATATTATCAAATTTTGATGAAAAACGATGCTGCACTAAAAATAATACTCCAAGACAAAACAAATGTGCCTACCGGATAATATCGACGTGTTTCATATCAAATCAAAACAAGATTTTGAAACAAAAGCCTTGAAAATTTTCAAGTTTCAAGCTATTCACAATGCTGTTTATAATAAATTTATTAAACTTTTAAACATCAACCCTAAAACGATTGACAACATTTATAAAATTCCTTTTCTTCCAATCTCCTTTTTCAAAGATTATCGCATTGTTTCTGAAAGAGAACCTTATGATGCCTTGTTTCAAAGCAGCGGCACAACAGGCATAAACCGAAGTAAACATTTCGTAAAAAACATTAAAATCTATGAGCAAAGTTTTTTCAACGGTTTTGAATACTTCTACGGCAAAACAGAAGACTACGTTATTTTGGCCTTACTCCCTTCATACTTGGAACAACAAGCTTCTTCATTGGTCTATATGGTGCAAGAACTCATCAAAAAATCTAATCGTCAAGAAAGCAATTTTTACTTGTATGAACATCAAAAACTAGCTGATACGCTTCATGATTTAGACCAATCCGGAAACAAAATATTATTGATTGGTGTTTCTTATGCCTTGCTTGATTTGATTGAAAAATATAAATTTAAACTAAACAATGTTATTGTTATGGAAACCGGTGGAATGAAAGGCAGGAGAAAAGAAATACTCCGAGAAGAACTTCATCAAAAACTTAAGAAAGGATTTGGCGTCCAACACATTCATTCCGAATATGGCATGACCGAGCTTTTAAGCCAATCTTATTCCAAGGGAAATGGAATTTTTGAAAGTGTTCCTTGGAAAAAAATACTGGTTCGAGACCCTGAAGACCCGATGAGTTATTTGCCAAAAGGTAAAACCGGAGGAATTAATATCATTGATTTGGCGAATATTTATTCCTGCTCGTTCATTGCCACCCAAGATTTAGGAAAAATATATTCGGATAATTCTTTTGAAATACTCGGAAGATTTGACCACTCTGATATCAGAGGGTGCAATTTATTGGTTGTGAATTAATATCTGTAATAATCCGGTTTATACGGTCCTTCCTTTTTAACTCCGATATAAGCAGCCTGTTCTTCCGTAAGTTCATCCAGTTCTACATTCAATTTTTTTAGATGCAATCTCGCCACCATCTCGTCTAAATGTTTGGGCAACATATAAACCTTATTCTCATATTTATCATTATGATTCCATAATTCCATCTGTGCCAATACTTGATTGGTGAATGAATTACTCATCACAAAACTGGGATGTCCGGTGGCTACTCCCAAATTCATTAATCTCCCTTCAGCCAATACAATAATATCTTTACCGTTAACCGTAAATTTATCAACTTGTGGTTTTATGGTATCTTTGGTATGTCCATGGTTTTTTTCCAGCCAAGCCATATCAATCTCATTATCAAAATGTCCTATATTTCCTACAACCACTTTGTCTTTCATCATTTCAAAATGCTTGCCGGTGATAATATTTTTATTTCCTGTTGCCGTAATCACAATATCCGCCTGTTGAACCACATCTTCCATTTTTCTGACCTCATAGCCTTCCATGGCGGCTTGCAAAGCACAAATCGGGTCTATTTCAGTCACAATCACTCTTGAACCTGAGCCTCTAAATGAAGCTGCAGTGCCTTTGCCTACATCTCCATATCCGGCAACTACAACCACTTTGCCCGCTAACATCAAATCTGTTCCTCTTCGTACAGCATCTACCGCACTTTCTCTACACCCGTATTTATTGTCAAATTTGGATTTGGTCACAGAGTCATTTACATTTATGGCAGGTATGGGGAGCGTGCCATTTTTCATTCTTTCGTAAAGCCTGTGAACTCCCGTGGTAGTTTCTTCCGTAATCCCCTTGATTCCTGCTGCCAGTTCCGGATAATTATCCAACACCATATTGGTCAAATCTCCTCCGTCATCCAATATCATGTTGAGCGGTTTGCCGTCATCAAAGAACAAAACTTGTTGCGTTGCCCAGTTATATTCTTCTTCTGACATGCCTTTCCATGCAAAAACAGGAATTCCTCGCTTGGCAATAGCTGCCGCCGCATGATCTTGCGTAGAAAAGATATTACAGGTTGTCCATCTGACTTCTGCTCCCAACTCAATCAATGTTTCTATTAAAACCGCCGTCTGAATGGTCATGTGCAAACTTCCACCGATTCTAGCTCCTTTCAAAGGCTTTTGTCCGGCATATTCTTTCCTCAATGACATCAATCCGGGCATCTCGGCTTCAGCGAGCTTGATTTCTTTTCTCCCCCAACCCGATAGTGAAATATCTTTTACTTTATAAGAGATTCTTTGCGTGTTTGAACTCATTTTTCCTTGATATTTTTCGTAAAAGTAAAAATTATAATCTAATAATCATAAATTTTCTCTGAAACTTTTATTACATATATCTATTTGCCGTTTCATGATATATATCATACTTTTGCATCCATAATCCAAATATCAAAAAATGAAAAAATTACTATTAACTCTCATTGTTTTAAGCGGACTTCTTGCTTGCCAAAACAAGACAAAAAAAGAGGTGAAAGAAGAAACAAAGCAAAAAGAGACATCTTCAAGAAAAATTGATTTCAAAGTTTATAAGACGAAAGGCAAAGAGATTGCCATGGAAACCTTTAAAATTTTTAAAGCAAATATTGAAAAAACAGGCAAAGAGAAAGGCTTGCCTGAGGTGGTTTCTTTTTGTCACGATAATGCTGAAAAACTAACCGACAGTTTGTCTAAAATATATGGTGTTGAGATGAAAAGAGTTTCTCATAGACTGAGAAATCAAGACAATAAGCCGAATGTAGATGAAAAGGCAATTATTGAAAATTATTTGGCTGCACAAGAAGATCATAAAGAATTGACACCAATCGTGATGAAAGATGAGGAAGGATTTGTTCATTTTTATGCGCCCATCAAAATCAAAGAAAAATGCTTGCAATGTCACGGAATTCCTTCAAAAGATATCAAAGCCGTTGTATTGAAAAAAATAAAGAAACATTATCCTGAAGATAAAGCAACAGGATTCCGTTTAGGAGAACTTCGAGGAATTTGGGATATCAGGTTCAAAAAAGAATAGCATAAATTTTTCTACAAAAAAGGGCGAATTCTCGCCCTTTTTTTAATTCCGTTTCTTTTGAACTAATCCATATTTGACATATCGTATCAAGTATATTTCAAACTTATTCAGACTTCAGCAGATTCATAATCTTATCCAAATTTGGAGTCAGAATCACTTCTATTCTTCTATTTTTTGCTCTCCCTTGTGAGGTTTTGTTGTCGTCAATCGGATGATATTTGCTCCTGCCGGCAGCAATCAGTCTTGTTGGGTCAATATGTTTGTTTTTGAGCAACTGCCGCACAACAGATGTTGCTCTTTTTACGGATAAGTCCCAATTATCTGCCAAGGCTCCCTTGGTATGATAAGGAACGTTATCAGTATGCCCTTCAATCATAATCTCTATATCCGGATTGATGGATAATACATTTGCAATGGTCTTAATTGCATTTCTTCCGTTTTGTTTCACTCGCCAACTACCGGATGGAAAAAGCAACTTATTTTCCATAGAAACATATACTTTTCCGTTCTTTTGCTCCACTTTCAAACCTTGTCCTATAAAAGAATTTAGAGCAGTTGAGAGAGAATTTTTCAAATCATTCAAAGATTGATCTTTTTCTGCCATCAAGGCTTCCATTTGTGAAATCTTCTGTCCGCGTTTTGCCAACTCGGTTTTCATTTTTTCCAATCGTTGCTCTTCTTTAATCAAATCAGCTTCTTTTTTTTCCAGTTTTTTTAGTAGTTTTTTATTTTTTTCCGCCTCAAAAGCCAGAGTCTGTTTGCTGTTTCTTGAAAGTGCATCATAACTTGACTGCATCTTCTTGAAAGTCGCATCTTTGACATCATACAATTTTTTTAGATTATCATAATTCTTTTTCATGCCTTCATAATCAATTTTCATCAAATCTAATTCCGATTGACATTTTACAGATGCGTTTTCCAGCTTATTGAGTTTGGTTTTCAATTCTTCATTTTCACTTCTGGCTTTGATATATTTGTCATCCAACTCAGCATATTTTTTTTGAGTAACACAAGAGGACAAGAGCAGTATGGAAAATAATACTAAAACAATTCTTTTCATTTCTTTCAGGTTTTTATATAATTTAAGAACTCAAATATACTAAGTTTTATTTGAGAATATTAAAAAAAATATTTAGGAGGAAATCTCTATACGTTTAAAGTCTAAAAATTGGGAAAGGAGATTTAATTTGATTCAAATCAATATCAATCCATTTCAACAAATGGACGGATTTATAATTTTCTTTTAAAAAATCATAGGTATATTTACTGTATTGCGGCGTGAATAAAAGATAATTTACCGTCTTAATTTCAGGAAAAAGATAAAAAGCTTCTTCCGTGCTAAAAAGGCTTCCGGGAGTGTTCATTTCCACCAAACTTTCATTATGCAACAATCGGATTCTGTTGTTTTGTTCATCCTCGGATGTATGAAACAGAGAAAATTCCAATTTCATATTGCCTCTTTCCACTTGATAGGTTTTTTCATAAAGATGGAAATCACAAACAAAAAGTCTATTCAGTTCATATGCAACCTGATAAGAAGGCATAGACGTCTTTATTCCAACAAACGAATATTCCATTTCCGATGGAAGATCATCAAAACTCAAAACATATTTTTTCTTTCTATGCTTTGCCATTTATGTCGGGTTTAATCATATAATAGGCTCGTCTGGCTGCTATTTCTTCTGCTTTTTTCTTTTTTGCAGATCTTCCCTGACTAATTTTCTTTTGATTTATATAAAAATGAACTTTATAATAAGATGAGTTTCCGTTGTTGACATCGTTCTGTGATACAAATTTATAAGAAAGATGTTTTTTTTGTGCCCACTCAATCATATAACTCTTATAACTGCTTATCTTTCGATCCAATCTCTCCAAATCTATATAAGGATCAATCATATTTTTGTATATGAATTCTCGGGCGCCCTCAAAACCTCTATCTAAAAATATAGCGCCAACCAAAGCCTCATACAAATTGCCTGAAATATCTTTTCCAAATTGTTTTGACGAATTATAACTAAGCAATAAATCTGCTATTTTCAGATTTTCTCCTAATTCATTTAAATGTTTTCGGTTGACAATTTTGGAACGCATCACCGTGAGCTCTCCCTCATTGGCATGAGGCAACTCTTCAAAAAGATAGGCGGAGATTATAGTCTCAATTGCTGCATCTCCTAAAAATTCCAAACGTTCAAAGTTAATTCTGTACCCGTTTTTATCCTTTATATTTTGAGATTTATGCGTTAAGGCTTCCTCATATAAATGGATGTTCTTCGGCTTAAACGGCAAGATTACTTTCAAGCTTTCCTGTAAAGTATTTTCAGGTAGTTTTTGGGGAAGAAATATTTTTGAAAGTAGCTTCAAAAAATTAGTTTCAAATTTTTCCGAAAATTATTGAGGCATTATGCCCTCCAAAACCAAATGTGTTGCTAATTGCAACATTGATTTCTTTTTCTTGTGCTTCGTTGAATGTAAAATTCAATGCCGAGTCAATTTCAGGATCATCCGTAAAATGATTGATTGTTGGAGGAACAATTCCGTTTTTTATTGTCAAAATAGAGGCAATTGCTTCAACAGCTCCGGCAGCACCCAACAAGTGCCCTGTCATTGACTTGGTAGAGCTGATATTCAATTTATAGGCATGTTCTCCAAAAACACGCTTAATTGCCTTTACTTCTGAAATATCACCAAGTGGAGTTGATGTTCCATGCACATTGACATAATCAACCGCTTGTGGTTGCAAATTAGCATCTTTCAAGGCATTCTCCATCACTCTTCCGGCTCCTTCTCCTTCAGGATGCGGTGCCGTCATATGATAGGCATCTCCCGAAAGACCTACACCTAAAATTTCTGCATAAATTTTTACGCCTCGAGCTTTTGCATGCTCATAAGTTTCCAAAATCACAGCGCCTCCTCCTTCTCCAACAATAAATCCATCACGATCTTTGTCAAAAGGACGAGATGCTGTCTTAGGATCGTCATTTCTGGTAGAAAGAGCTCTAAGTGCATTAAATCCGGCAACACCTGAAATAGTTGCAGATGCTTCTGCGCCTCCGGTAACCATCACATCTGCCATTCCCAATCTCAACAGATTATAAGCATCAATGATTGCGTTCGAAGAAGTTGCACATGCAGAAACCGTAGCATAATTTGGTCCGTAGAACTTATGCTCTATGGAAATCAAACCTGCCGCAATATCAGAAATCATTTTGGGAATAAAGAAAGGATTATATCTTGGAGTTCCGTCGCCCGTTGCAAAATTGCTGACTTCTTCTTCAAAAGTTCTTAATCCCCCGATTCCCGAACCAAATACCACACCTACTCTGGTACGGTCTAATTTTTCATCATCAAAGTTTGCATCGGCAATTGCTTCTTTTGTCGCAATCATGGCAAACTGTGCATAAAGATCCATTTTCCGAACTTCTTTTCTGTCAAAGTGTTCCAATGGATCGTAGTTCTTAACCTCACAAGCAAAACGAGTTTTGAATTTAGAAGCATCAAACCTGGTAATAGGTGCAGCACCGCTGGTTCCGGAAACTAATCCTTCCCAGTATTCTTGCACATTATTGCCAATCGGCGTTAATGCTCCTAAACCCGTTACAACAACTCGTTTTAATTCCATGCTATAAAATCTTAGATATTTCCTTCAATGTATTTTACAGCTTGACCAACAGTTTGAATTTGTTCAGCTTGATCATCCGGAATTTGAATATCAAATTCTTTTTCGAATTCCATAATCAATTCAACTGTGTCAAGCGAATCAGCTCCTAGGTCAGTTGTAAAGTTAGCTTCTGGGGTAACATCGTTCTCGTCAACGCCTAATTTGTCAACGATAATTGCTTTTACTCTTGATGTAATGTCAGACATAATTTTAAATTTTAATTAGTATTTATTTCGGCAAAAATAGCAAACTTTATAAAAATACAAGTTTTTTTAGCCTTTTTTTTCAAGTGACACCTGACAAAGGTCGTGCCAAGATTATCTTTAATCGATGATTTTGACGATTCACTTTTTTTATTGACCTTTGTAAAAGTAATGTTTTTTTATGAATAAAGAACCCTATAGCATATTAATTTATACCGATGGTGCCGCAAAAGGAAACCCCGGACCCGGCGGCTATGGCATTGTGATGAAAACCAGCGATGGAAAATTTGAAAAAAGATTCTCAAAAGGTTTTCGCCTGACAACCAATAACAGAATGGAACTCTTGGCTGTAATTGATGCATTGAAAAAAATAAAAGATAAACATTTGAAAATTGAAATTTATTCTGATTCTAAATATGTTGTCGATGCCGTCAATAAAGATTGGATTAGTAAATGGGTTAGACAATACTTTGCTAAAACAAAAAATCCGGACTTGTGGAAAGAATACATAAAAACAGCCAAAAACTTAGACATCAGTATTCATTGGATTAAAGGACATAACAATCATCCAGAAAACGAAATCTGCGATAAACTCGCTGTAAAAGCTTCAAACGGAAAAAACTTGGAAATTGATGCTGCCTACGAAAAATCTAAAAAAGAACCGGACGGTTTATTTTGATTAAATCCGAAATAGAAATAAAAAAACAGTTTTGTTCATATGAATTTTATCGGTTTTTAATTCTTTATTTAAAACTTAATTAATCACTATATTTGCGGACTAAATTATTGTATTGGAAAATGAAAAACTACGATTTCAACGCCATTGACTATAAATGGCAAAAATATTGGGCAAAACACGAAACTTTCAAGGCAGAAAACCATTCTGACAAACCAAAATTCTACGTGCTTGATATGTTCCCTTATCCTTCCGGAGCAGGCTTGCATGTGGGGCATCCTTTAGGCTATATTGCCTCTGATATTTTTGCACGCTACAAACGTCATAAAGGCTTTAATGTTTTGCACCCGATGGGTTACGACAGTTTCGGTTTGCCCGCCGAACAATATGCCATCCAAACCGGTCAACATCCGGCAATTACTACCGAACAAAACATCAAACGTTATAGGGAACAAATGGATAAAATAGGATTTTCATTTGATTGGTCTCGCAAAATCCGCACCTCCGACCCGAAATATTATAAATGGACACAATGGATATTTTTACAATTATTCAATTCATATTATTGCAACGACACACAGCAAGCGCGTCCAGTCTCAGAACTCATAGAAGTTTTTGAAGCAGAAGGAAATATCCGCATTAATGCTGCTTGCGATAGCGACATCACTTCTTTTACAGCCGAAGATTGGGAAAATTTCACCCCGCAACAACAAGACAAGATCCTGCATAAATACCGTATTACCTATTTATCGGAAACCGAAGTAAATTGGTGTCCTGATTTGGGAACCGTATTGGCAAATGACGAAATCGTCAACGGCGTATCAGAACGAGGAGGACATCCGGTGGTTAAGAAAAAAATGACCCAATGGATGATGCGCATTACGGCTTATGCAGAACGTCTATTACAAGATTTGGAACAACTGCAATGGACAGACTCACTCAAAGAAATGCAACGCAATTGGATTGGAAAGTCTGTTGGAGCATCCATTAGATTTGATGTTATCAATACAAATAAATTTTTTGAAGTATTCACCACAAGAGCCGATACTTTGTTTGGCGTGACTTTTATGGTCCTTGCTCCTGAACACGAGTTAGTCGATAAAATTACCACCCCAGAATATCGCGAACAAGTTAAGGCATATCAAGAAAAAGCCGCTCGGAAAAGCGAACGCGAACGCATGGCAGAAGTTGATAAAAAAACAGGACAGTTTACAGGCGCCTACGCTCTTCATCCTTTCACGGGAAAAAATATTCCAATCTGGATTAGCGATTATGTACTGGCAGGATATGGAACCGGTGCCATTATGGCAGTCCCCTCAGGCGATCAACGAGACTGGGATTTTGCCAAACAAATGAATATCCCGATTGTCAACATTTTTGAAGGAAATGATATTGAAAAAAGTGCCAATGAAGATAAAAATGCCGTATTGACCAACTCGGAATTTTTAAATGGATTATCTGCCAAAGAAGCCATTCCACGCATAATTGAAGAATTGGAAAAACGCGGTATCGGGAAAGCGGAAATCAATTATCGCTTGCGCGATGCTGTTTTTTCCCGACAAAGATATTGGGGAGAACCTTTTCCTATTTATCATAAAAATGGTATAGCAACGGCAATACCTGAAAAATTTTTACCTGTTGAACTACCCGAAGTAGAAAAATATTTACCAACAGAAGACGGACAACCGCCCTTGGGCAATGCCAAAATTTGGGCTTGGGACGAAAAGAATGAAAAAATCGTTTCGGTGGACTTAATAGACAATGAAACCATATTCCCGATGGAGTTGAACACTATGCCCGGCTGGGCGGGAAGTTCATGGTATTTTAACCGCTATATGGATCCACACAATGACCAAGAAGCTTTTGGTAAAGATGCCGTGAATTATTGGCAAAAAGTAGATTTATATTTAGGTGGGAGCGAACATGCCGCCGGACATTTATTGTACAGCCGTTTTTGGCAAAAATTTTTGTTTGATATAGGTAGCGTTCCCGAACCTGAATTTAGCGTAAAGTTGATTAACCAAGGTATGATTTTGGGAACTAGTGCCTTTGCTTATCGCATTAATGGAACAAATAAGTTCGTTTCTTATGGATTAAAAGATGAATATGAAACCACTCCCATTCATGCCGATGTAAACATGATAGATGATTACGACTATTTAGATATTGAAAAATTTAAAGCTTGGCGTCCCGATTTTGCCGATGCTGAATTTATTTTGGAAAACGGCAAGTACAAAGTAGGACGCGAAGTCGAAAAAATGTCCAAATCAAAATACAATGTGATGAATCCCGATGATATCGTAGAAAAATACGGCGCCGATACCTTACGTATGTATGAAATGTTTTTAGGTCCCATTGAGGATGCCAAGCCTTGGAATATTGCCGGCATTAAAGGTGTGCATAATTTCCTGCGCAAGTTCTGGACAATGTTTCATGCAGACGGCGTTTTTGATGTATCTTTGGAAGAACCTACCGAACAAGAGCTGAAAATATTACACAAAACCATCAAAAAAGTTACTGAAGACATTGAAAACTTTTCATTCAACACGGCAATCAGCCAATTTATGATTGCACTGAATGAACTGGGAAAATTAAAAACCAACAAACGTAAAATTCTCTCACCGCTAGTAGTTTTACTATCACCCTTTGCTCCGCATTTGGCAGAAGAATTATGGGACGAATTGGGACATGAAGGAGAAAGTATCTCTTTTGAAGCTTATCCGAAATATGAAGAAAAATATTTAAAAGAAAACTCCAAAGAATATCCCATCATGATCAACGGAAAAATGAGACATAAAATATCTTTGGGAGTCAATCTTTCTAAGGACGAAATTGAAAAAATTGTATTAAATGATGAAAAGGTACGAAATTTGATTGGTGATAAAAAAATTAGGAAAATTATCATTGTTCCTAATAAAATTGTAAACATCGTTTTATAAAGATATCACAATTCTAATTTTTATTGAAATGATGATATCATTTAATAAAAAATTGTATATTTATAGTCACATTTTAATAATCTTAAATTAAAAAACTATGAGTTTTAGTTACATTTTAATAGCTGTTATCGGAGTTGCCGGAATGATTGTGCAAAGCCGATTGAAAAGCAAATTTAAACACTACGGAAAAATCAAGTTAAACAAGGGATATACCGGTGCCGAAATTGCACAAATGATGTTAGACGACCATGGAATCACCGATGTAAAAGTGGTTTCTACTCCCGGGTTTTTAACTGACCATTATCATCCTACAAAAAAAACCGTCAACTTGAGTGAACCGGTTTATGCTTCAAACAGTATTTCTGCAGCAGCCGTAGCAGCGCATGAATGCGGACATGCCGTTCAGCATGCCAAGGGCTATGCTTGGTTGCAGCTACGTTCCAAACTGGTACCTGTGGTTCAATTTTCCTCCTCATTTGTCAATTTTTTACTGATTGGCGGAATTTTAATGGTCAATACTTTCCCTAAATTATTGTTGATTGGAATCATATTTTTCTTTCTTACCGTTTTATTCAGTTTCATCACACTTCCGGTTGAATATGATGCAAGCAACAGGGCAAAAAAATGGCTGGAAGAAAAAGGACTGGTCACATCTGAAGAAAAAGCCGGTGTGAACGATGCACTAAAATGGGCTGCCAGAACCTATGTGGTTTCTGCCATCGGATCTGTAGCAACATTGTTATACTATATCAGTATTTACAACAGAAGAAGTTAATAATGAAAATTATATAAATCTAAATAATACCTCAATTTGATTTAAACCGAATTGGGGTTTTTATTTATAAAAAATAACCCGATGATTATCAAACACGTTTCTAAACAAAATTCTATTCTGAATAAGTTTATCGCCGAAATTCGCGATGAAAAAATTCAAAAAGACAGCCTGCGTTTCAGAACAAATATTGAGAGAATGGGAGAAATCATCTCCTATGAATTGAGCAAAACATTCAACTACAAAGAAACCGATATCAAAACACCTTTAGGCACAAAAACCATGAACGTCCTCAAAGATCATGTGGTACTCGCATCCATTTTAAGAGCAGGACTCCCTCTGCATATGGGCGTTTTGAGAATATTTGACGATGCAGAAAATGCATTTATCTCTGCCTATAGAAAGCATATCCAGAATTCTGACGACTTCAATATTCAAGTAGATTATATCGCAACACCAAGCATAAAGGATAAAGTTTTGATTCTGGTAGATCCTATGTTGGCAACCGGAAGATCCTTAATTGCCGTTTATGAAAAACTTTTAAAATTCGGAGAACCCAAAACCGTTCATATCATTTCCATTATCGGATCTGAAAAAGGTATTGACTATATCGACAAGCATTTGCCAAAAAATTCCTATCTTTGGATTGCCGATTTCGATAAAAAATTAAACCATAAAGGCTATATCGTTCCCGGACTGGGAGATGCCGGAGACTTAGCATACGGAAAGAAAATATAAACAACAAAAAACAAAAAAATGGGACTATTTGATTCAATTAAAAAAGTATTTAGCTCTAAGAAAGCAAAAGAAATCGTAGATGACGTGCAAGAATTTGCGGAACAAACAGCTAAAGCCGCCGAAGAAAAATTTGAAAAAATTTCCGAGGAAATTAAAGAAGAAACCAAAGAATTCAGGGAAAAAGCCGCTGAAACCTTTGAAGATATTGCCGAAAAAGCAAAAGAAGTCACTGAAGATGTAACGGAAGAACTGAAAAAAGCAAGTTCGGAATTGATGGAAGAAACTAAAGAATTCAGAGAAAAAGCAACGGAAGTTGCCGGAAAAGTTGTTGATAAAGCAAAAGAAGTGACCACAGAAGTTGCCGGCGGATTATCAAAAGCCGGATCTGAATTGATGGAAGAAACCAAAGAGTTCAGAGAAAAAGCTGCCGATGTAGTCGATAAAGCCGCTGATAAAGCCAGCCAAGTAGCTGACAATATTTCTGATAAGGTCAAAGATGCCGTTGACAAAACCGAGGATGCTGCCGAGGAAGTGGCTGACAAGACTGAAGAAAATATCGACAAAAATACGCCTGAGAGCTAGAATCACACACAGAACAATTCTTTTTCCGGAAAGTATTTGAACTTTCTTAAAACACCAAAAGCTCTGCAAAGCAGAGCTTTTGGTGTTTTTAAATTTATCCAACTCAATACGTATTCTTTATTAAATCGAATCCAAAATAAAATCCTGTTTATTCACCGACCGAATAAAATCCAATACCTCTCTTTTTTCCTTTTCGGGATACAAAATATGTATATTGGCTCCCGCGTCCAAAGTGAAACAAATTTTAACTCCCGTTTGTTGTCGATAGACTCTTATCTGTTGCATCATTTCAAGAGTTTGCGGCAACATCAATATATAATTTGGAACCGAAGTCATCATCAAAGCATGTAAAGTTAGCGCTTCCGTTTCCACCAAACATACAAAGTCATCTAAATCTCCGGATTGCAAAATCTCTGTCATCTTCAATGCATGCTCAAAAGCCTGTTTTCTGCGAATATCTTTAAAAATATGTCGATTCATCAAATCATGCCCTAGACTACTGGAAACTTGTTTTTGCCCTTTTTCTATCAAAATAATGCTGTCTTGATAATTTTCAAAATTGGAATGTATTTTGAAATCGGGTTGTATAGCATATAAATTCGATGAATTTTCAATCTTCGGATGTGTTCCCCAGATGGTCACGGGTGATTCAATGCTTCTGGCGGCGCTACCCGAACCCAATCTGGCTAAAAAAGACGCCTTTTTGAGCAAGTAATCTTCACCTAAATCAGGAGAAAGTTGTTTCTCCATGCTTATGATAATTTTTGCCAACGCAGCAAAACCACTGGCAGAAGATGCTATTCCACTAGAATGCGGAAAACTGTTTTGACTGTCAAATTCAAATTCAAAATATTTCAGAAAAGGAACATATTTATCAATCCTGTTAAAAAAAGTTTCGATTTTCGGTTCAAAATCAGGCTTGTGAACTCCTTCAAAATAAAACTTAAATAAAGTCTTCTTTTGAGGCATACTTGTTTTCTTATATTTTGCCAATGTTTCAGTCTTGCTTTTGCTTAACGTAAAACTAACAGATGGATTCATTGGAATTTGTTCGGAAAACTTTCCCCAATATTTAACCAATGCAATATTTGATGGCGCATCTTCCTTAATGACTCCCTCAGTAGGAATCAAAGACAAATCAAAATTGTTATTAATAAAATTCCGTGCTGAATACATTGATTAAAAATTTTATTTTATGCATATTTCATTCTCATACATACCACTCTATATCGCCCCCTAATTCTAAAAAGGCTATACTTTCACAATACGCTGTTTTATATCCGTTTCTTTCCGATCTGTGATAATCTCAACCATCTTATGATAGTATTCCGGATTTTTTACAAAATCAATATCACTGATATCCAAAATCAAAACATTCAAATCTTTTTGTGTCTTGATAAAATTCATATAGCCTTCATGAATTTGCTCCAAATATTCTCCCTTGATTTGTTGTTCATAAGCTCGTCCTCGCTTTTTAATATTTACTAAAAGCTGATCCACATTTTGATACAAATAAATGTACAAGTCAGGTTTAACCAAGTCTTTATACATAAAATTGAACAATTTTTTATAGAGAGCATATTCTTCTTCAGACAAAGTCACTTTTGAAAATATCAAAGATTTAAAAACAAAATAGTCCGAAATCACCGATGTTTTAAACAAATCATATTGTGCCAAGTCATCAGAAAGTTGTTGATATCTGTCTGCCAAAAACGACATTTCCAACGGAAAAGCATAGCGTTTTGGGTTCTCATAGAATTTAGGTAAAAACGGGTTCTCTTCAAAACGTTCCAACACCAATTTGGCATTGAAATCCTGAGCAAATTGTGTCGAAAAAGTGGTTTTCCCCGCTCCTATATTTCCTTCAATTGCAATAAAGTTGTAGCCTGTTTCCCGTTTAATTTCCAATTTTTCTCTTCTGATTTTGGGGTTGATTTTTTCTGGGGATAAATTTACTAAATCTTTACTTGTCTTTCTTAAAATCGGATGAAAATATTTCGGCAAGATTTCAGCCAAAGGAAATAAAACAAAGTTTCTTTCATGTAACAGTTTATGTGGAATTGTTAAATCGTTCCGGTTCAACACCATATCATTATAAAACAAAATATCGATATCAATTGTTCTATTCTGATAATTTTGACTCGGACTTTTTTGGTTTCGTCCGAGTAATTGTTCAATTCTCTGCGATTTTATCAAGGCTTCTTCCGGTTGCAATTCCGTTTCAACCAAAATCACGGCATTTAAAAAATCTTTTCCGTCAAATCCCCACGCCGGTGTTTCATAAACCGATGAACATTTGACTATTTTTCCCAATCTGCTTTCGATATAAAGTAGTGCTGCATTCAAATTTTGTATGCGATTTCCCAGATTGCTACCTATTCCTAATACCAGTTGATTCATAAGCTAACTCAAATAAGCAATCCCCAAAGCAACAAAAATTAAAATGAATTTCCTGAGATTGAATTCATGTGAATGTTCATTTTCAAAAAGTATGTTTGTGCCGATATGCGCCAAAATTCCAACCACAAAAGCATTGATATAACTACTATATTCGGTCAAGAAATCCACATGCTCTCCTAAATAAGCTGCCAAAGGTGTCATCGATGCGAAAAAAAGCAAAAAAATGACGATATTGGACTTTTTTATACCCGATTTAAGCAAAAAAGTGCTTAAAACAATAGAAATCGGCAGTTTATGAATCAAAATTCCATATAAATAGGAGCTGTGCAGATGATGTCCTTGATGAATAGGCAAGCCCTCCATAAAAGCGTGAATGGAAATACTCACAAAAAGTAACCATGGGGTTTTGTCAAACAGATGTTGATGCCCGTGTTCCGCACCATGTGAAAAAAGTTCGAGCAATAATTGAAAAATAATTCCAAGCATGATAAAAAGCCCCACGCTTCTGTCACCATCTTTATAAACCTCAGGCAAAAGATGAAAAACAATGATTGACAATAGATAAGCTCCACTAAAACTCAATAACAGCTTAATGAAGTGAGAGTCCTTATTCTTATTGAAAAAAGCAAAACCACCTCCAATCATCACAACAAAAAATAAAGCCAAATAAGTCATCATAGTGAATCGATTGATGTATTTATTTTTTCAAATCGGATTTTCCGATATCCAATTAGTATTAGTATCTTGCAAAATTATACAATTAAAATGAATTTGGACAATTTAAAATTAACCGCCAAAACGCTCTATGGTTTTGAGGATATTCTAGCCGATGAGCTACTCGATTTGGGTGCTAGAAATATCAAAAAAGGCAATCGGTCTGTAAACTTTGAAGGAGATCTTGGGTTTGTCTATAAAGCAAACTACAACTTGCATACGGCAATCAGAATCTTGGTACATATTAAGCATTTCAGAGGAATTAAGTCTCAAGAACAACTTTATACGGCAATTTCAAGGATCAATTGGGAAAAATATTTGAATCGAACCGGAAGTTTTGCTATCAGCGTGAGCGGACAGACAAAATATTTCAACAATACGCAATTTCTTGCACTAAAAAGCAAAGATGCCATTGCTGATCAATTTAGAAAAAAATATAAAGTTAGACCTAATATTGATTTAGACCGACCCGACCTACGTATTAACCTTCATTTCAAAGACGATATTTTGAATGTATCACTTGACAGCTCCGGTGATTCTCTGCACAAAAGAAACTATAGATCTGCTACAAATATTGCTCCTATAAATGAAGTTTTAGCTGCCGGAATAGTGAAATTATCCGGTTGGGATGCTGGTTCAAATTTAATAGACCCCATGTGTGGTTCAGGAACCATTCTGATTGAAGCTGCTATGCTTGCCATGCGAATTCCGGCAAACATCAATCGAAAAGAATTTGGATTCGAGAAATGGAGCAACTATAATGCCGATCTTTTTGAGCTAATCAAAACTTCGAGTTTGAAAAAAATTCGTGAAATTTCTAAAAATATTAAACTGATTGGATATGATAAAGCGCCTTCTGCCGTTGAAAAAGCAATACAGAACGTGAAAAATGCAAATCTAGACGAATTCATCAAAATCAAACAAGCCGATTTCTTCAAAACCACAAAACCTGAAGGAAAAACAAGCCTGATTTTTAATCCGCCTTATGACGAGCGCTTATCCATCAACACAAAAGAATTTTATAAAAATATAGGAGACACATTGAAGCATAGATATTCCGGTTCCACAGCATGGTTCATCACCGGGAATTTGGAAGCCCTAAAATCTGTAGGTCTGAGACCATCGAAAAGAATTCCGCTTTTCAATGCAAAAATAGAGGCTCGTTTGGTTAAATATGAGATGTATCAAGGAAGTCGAAAAAATAAATTCTAAATTATTTTTTAAAATCTGTCTCAAGCAATTCGTTCATCAATTCATTGTATATCAACCTATAACAATAGTCTCTGAGTTCTTCTAAATCGTCTAGACTCAACTGATTCGTTGGAATAACGGGAAGAATTTTTACGCGCAATTTTCCGGGATATCCATAGTCAAAACTATATGGAAATTTCTTTTTATTGTCAAAATATACCATCGGAATAATTGGCAATTGATGTTCAATAGCCATTCTGAATGCTCCGTTTTTGAATTGGTCTAAAATAAGATTTGTATCACTTGGAATACCCCCTTCAGGATATATTGCCACACTATTTCCTTTCTCAATATAATCAGCCACTTGGCGATACACATCCTTGCGACTTTTCATTGACTTTCTGTCTACGGTTACATTTGATTTTTTAAAAAGATATCCGAATATAGGTATTTTTGCCAATTCTTTCTTTCCTACAAAAACAAAAGGCAGTTTGATGGTTTGAAGCAAAACCATAATGTCAAGTTTTGATGTATGGTTCCCAATAATCATATATTGCTTCTTTTTATCAATAACCGCCTGATTATCAACGTCTATCCGGAATCCCATGCAACAAATAATCCACCTTCCCCAAGTGCGTTTCAGCCAAGTGAACAACATTTGCCATCCAAAAATTATACTCAAATAAATCAATGGAAGAAAAAGAATCACCGGTATAGTCGCCGCTATGGCAAACCATAGATGCCACAGCATTCTCAATACTTTTTTTAGCCCCATTATCATTCGGCAAATATATGATTTTGTATTACCTTTGCAAACATAATAAAAAATCAAATGGCAAGAATACTGACAGGCATCCAAAGCACCGGAACACCTCACCTGGGAAATATCCTAGGAGCAATTGTTCCCGCAATCCAAAAAGCCAAAGATTCAAAAAACGAATCTTTTTTGTTTATTGCAGATTTGCACTCTTTAACACAAATCAAAAATTCAAAAGAATTGGCAGAAAATACTTATAGCACGGCTGCAACATGGCTTGCTTTTGGTTTGGACACGGAGAAAACGATTTTCTACCGTCAATCTGATGTGCCGCAAACCACTGAACTGGCATGGTATTTAAGCACATTTTTTCCATTTCAACGTCTCAATCTGGCTCATTCTTTCAAAGACAAAGCCGACAGACTGCAAGACGTAAACGCCGGATTGTTCACCTATCCGATGTTGATGGCTGCCGACATTCTGCTCTATGATGCTGAAATCGTTCCGGTGGGGAAAGACCAAAAGCAGCACTTGGAAATGACCAGAGATGTAGCTCAAAAACTCAACCGACAAATGGGAGAAATTTTTATCATTCCGGAAATTGAACTACAAAAAGAAACCATGTATGTTCCCGGAATCGACGGAAATAAAATGAGTAAATCCAGAAACAATATCATCAATATATTTTTACCCGACAAAAAGTTGCGCAAACAAATCATGCGAATCGTGACCGATAGCACACCACTTGAAGAACCTAAAAATCCTGACAACGACAACATTTTTGCTTTATACAAATTGCTTGCATCTCCGGAACAAACCGAAGCCATGAGACAAAAATATCTAAATGGAAACTATGGATACGGTCATGCAAAACAAGAACTTTATGAACTGATTATCAACAACTTTGAAAAAGAAAGAGAGGCTTATAATTACTATATGACACACCAAGACAAAATTGAAGATGCCTTGCAAAAAGGTGCCAAAAAAGCAAATATAATAGCCACTAAAGTCTTGAACAGAGTAAGAAATAAACTAGGTTTCAGAAGTCTATAGCATGGTGATTATCACTTTACAAAGAAAAAAATGTATTGGTTGCAATTATTGTGTCGAGGTTGCCGAAGAACAATTTCAAATGTCTAAAAAAGACGGCAAAAGCATATTGCTTAATTCCTATGAAAAAAAAGGCTTTTTTACGCTCAAAGATGCCAATAATGAAATCTTCAATCAGGTCAAACAAGCAGCAGATCTCTGTCCGGCCGGAATCATATCGGTCAAATTGAAATAAGTATTTTAATTATCTGACAATAATCATTATATTTGCTAGTTCATAATTAAGGATTTTTAAATGAAGAATGACACTTGTGATATAACCACAACTCAAAATATACCCGGCTGTTTTAAAATAGGAACTTGTGACATGAAATCTTGTCATAAACTCACTGTTTTTGACTGGTTGAACGATATTCCTTTGCCCGGAGGAGAAGAAAGATTTCCCTATATTGAAGTTCGATTTAAAAATTCTCGGAAAGGATTCTATTCCACCAACAACATTCGGTTGAATGTAGGTGATCTCGTCGCCGTAGAGGCAAAATCAGGACATGACATCGGCATGGTGTCAATGACAGGCGAATTGGTTCGTGTTCAAATGAAGAACAAAAATGCCGACCCCGATTCCATTTTGAAAGTATATCGAAAAGCTTCACAAAATGATATTGACAAGTGGCAAAAATATAGAGCTCTGGAAGAAGAAGTAAAGTATGGCGCCAGAAAATATGTGATTAAGCACAATTTGCAAATGAAAATTTCGGATGTAGAATATCAAGGTGACGGAACAAAGGTAACTTTTTATTATACGGCAGACGGCAGGGTGGATTTTCGTGAACTTATTAAAGATTTGGCGCGTGAATTTTCCACCAGAATAGAAATGCGCCAAATCGGCTTCAGACAAGAAGCCGCACGTCTCGGTGGAATTGGTTCTTGCGGAAGAGAACTTTGTTGTTCCAGTTGGCTGACAGATTTCAGAAGTGTCAGCACTTCCACTGCCAGATATCAACAATTATCTCTTAATCCTCAAAAGCTCGCCGGACAATGTGGAAAATTGAAATGTTGTTTGAATTTTGAACTCGATTCTTATATGGATGCACTCAAAGAATTCCCTGCAAACAATTTAAAATTGCAAACGGAAAAGGGAAACGCCAAATGGATTAAGTCGGATATTTTTAAAGGATATTTGTGGTATATGTACACCAACACAGAAGAAAATGGCAATACTTGGCATAAACTGACACTGGAGCAAGTTAATGAAATTGTTGATGTAAATAAACAAGACCAAAAAGTGCACAGCTTGGAAGAATATGCGTCAGAATTAGCATTACAAGAAATAGCTCCGGTTGATAGTTTTGAAAATGCTGTTGGGCAAGATAATATCAATCGCTTTAACGAAGTTAAAAAGAAAAGAAGAAAAAAACGAAGAAAAAAAAGAAACAACCATCAAAATCAAAAAAACAATAACAACCGCAAAAGCAACAAACAAAATCAAAAAAAGCAAAATGAAAAATAAATTGTTCATTCTTTTTCTAACGGCAACAATACTTAGTGCTTGCAACAATGATATCATTTATGAAAAAACCCAAGATATCAACAATGCACGATGGCACAAAGATTCTGTTGTTGGCTTGCAGTTTAAACCGGAACTTGAACAATCTTATGATTTATATTTTTTATTAAGAAACGACAATAACTATCCATATAGCAATATTTTTTTAATTGCAAGCATAGAGGATGAAAAAATTACCAGTGTTGATACGCTTGAATATGAAATGGCAACTCCCGAAGGAAAATGGCTGGGAAACGGTATTTGGGATTTAAAAGAAAGTAAATTAATCTATAAAACAAACTATAAGTTCTCTGACACTTTGACCAAGACATTCAGCATTCGGCAAGCTGTGAGAAAAACCGGAAAAGTCAAAGGAGATTCCATTTTAAAAGGAATTGTATCAGTAGGGATTGTCATTGAAAAACATCAGCAACAACAATAAAACGATTTATTGAAATGAAAAAGAAAATACAAACAAATAATTTTAAAAAATATATCAAATGGTTCTGGATGTTATTCTTTTCAGGACTGCTGCTTTTGGCATTGATATTTTTTGCGGCAGCCCAAGGATGGCTAGGTTATATGCCGGATTTTAAAGTGCTTGAAAATCCAAAATCCAATTTATCTACACAAATCTTCTCGGAAGATGCTAAAGTTATCGGAAAATTTTATATCACTGAAAACCGAACACCAATCAGATATGACGAGCTTTCTCCATATCTATCTCAAGCCTTGGTTGCCACCGAAGATGAACGCTATTATGATCATTCCGGAATTGATTTTAGAAGTTTAACGCGTGCCATTGTTTTTTTGGGAAAAAAAGGTGGAGGAAGTACGGTCACACAACAACTCTCCAAACTCTTGTTTCATAAACGAGAAAACAGTAGCCTACCAAAAAAAGTTATTCAAAAAATAAAAGAACAAATAATTGCTGTTCGATTGGAAAAACAATATACCAAAAATGAAATCATTGCCATGTATCTCAATCAATTCGATTGGTTAAATCAGGGAGTCGGCATAAAATCCGCTTCCCGTATTTATTTCAACAAAGAACCAAAAGATTTGAAAATTGAGGAAGCCGCAACACTGGTAGGAATGCTAAAAAACCCCTCGAATTATCGTCCTATCAGTCGTAAAGAACACACCAGAAAGCGACGAAATGTTGTATTTCACCAAATGGCAAAAAACGGATACATCAGTGAAAAAGAAAAAGATTCACTTCAAAAATTGCCTTTAGAACTGGATTTTAAACCTGAACGACATGACGAAGGAATGGCAACTTATTTACGTGAATATATCAGAAAATTTGTAGGAAACTGGGCGAAAGAACATCCAAAAGAAGACGGTAGTTTCTATAGCATTTATACTGACGGTCTAAAAATATTCACCACTATAGATTCCAGACTTCAAGCCAATGCAGAAGAAGCCGTAAAAACTCATATAAAAAACCTACAAACCATCTTCAATAAACAACTTAGCGACAAAAAGTCTTATAAAAACGCACCGTTCTTTTTCAAAGATTTGAATGCAAAAAAAACACAGAAAGAGATTGCCAAGATTATGAACAGAGCCATGCATAGTTCAGAAAGATGGCGCGTGCTGAAAAAAGCAGGACTAAACGATAAAGAAATTGAGAAGACATTTCATGAAAAAAAACAAATGAAAGTCTTTTCTTGGAATGGAGAAATTGATACTCTAATGACTCCACTGGATTCCATCAGATATTACAAACGTTTTTTGCTTGCAGGCTTGATGTCTATGGAACCAAGTTCCGGACATATCAAAGCTTGGGTAGGAGGCATAAATTTCAAACACTTTAAATATGATCATGTCAAACAAGGAGCCAGACAAGTGGGATCAACATTCAAACCTTTTGTCTACGCTACGGCAATCAACCAAAAACATCTTTCTCCTTGTGACGAATTTCCAAATGTACCCTACACCATTGAAAAAGGAAGATGGAACCTGAAAAAACCTTGGACACCTAAAAATTCCGGTCCCTACGGAGGTAAAATGACACTAAAACAAGCCTTGGCAAACTCCGTAAATGTTATCACAGCACAACTTATAGACATGGTAGGCCCTCAACCCGTGGTTGACCTTGCCAAAAACCTAGGCGTTAAAAAAGAAATTCTACCCGTTCCTTCCATTGCCCTAGGAACTCCGGATATTTCACTATATGAAATGGTTGGCGCTTTAAACTCTTTCTCAAATAAAGGCGTTTACATAGAGCCTTTTGTCATCAGTCGAATCGAAGACAAAAACGGAGTTATTTTATATGAAAAAATTCCGGAAACTAAAGATGTTATCAGTCCTGAAATCGCTTACACGGTTATCAATCTGATGCAAGGAGTGACCCAATATGGCACAAGCTCTCGCCTGAGAGGTTCTTGGGCAAAAGACGTGAAATTCTATAAAGAGGTAATTACCGGATATCCCTATGATTTCAAAAATGAAATTGCCGGAAAAACCGGTACCACACAAAATCAATCGGATGGATGGTTTATGGGAATGGTTCCTAACTTGACCACTGGAATTTGGGTCGGCGCTGAAGATCGTTCCGTTCATTTTAAAAGCATTCGATATGGACAAGGAGCTACGATGGCTCTGCCAATTTGGGGATACTATATGAAGAAAAATTATAAAGATAAGGAATTGAAAATTTCAAAAAGTTCATTCCCCAGACCGGCAAACATCGGTATCAGATTGAACTGTGATGAAAATAAAACAACCGATGAGAAAGACAATAATAAACCAAAAGATGACAAAGACGATGACGATCTGGATGGATAAGGCAAAAACCCCATAATTAAAAAATATTCAACCAAAGGCAAACAAATATGTTAAATGAAAATCTCAATCCCGACAAAAATCAACTTCCAAAAGAAGATTTGGAAATTGAAAAAAGATTGCGCCCTTTAACATTCAGTGATTTCTCCGGACAAGAGCAAGTTATTGAAAATCTTAAGATTTTTGTCGAGGCGGCAAATCTCAGGGATGAGGCCTTAGACCACACTCTTTTTCATGGACCACCCGGACTGGGAAAAACAACGTTGGCACATATTCTGGCAAACGAGCTGGGAGTAAATCTCAGAATCACATCAGGTCCCGTTCTGGACAAACCCGGAGATCTTGCCGGACTATTAACCAATTTAGAAGAAAGAGATGTTCTTTTTATCGATGAGATTCATCGACTTTCTCCAATTGTTGAGGAATATTTATATTCCGCTATGGAAGACTATCGTATAGACATTATGATTGAAAGCGGTCCCAATGCCAGAACCGTTCAAATACATTTAGAACCTTTCACTTTAATCGGAGCAACTACGCGTTCGGGACTACTGACTGCACCCATGCGTGCCAGATTCGGTATTAATTCCAGATTAAACTATTATACAAAAGAGCTCCTGACCAATATTGTACAACGAAGTGCCGGCATTTTGAAAGTTCCAATTACCATGGAAGCTGCCATTGAAATTGCAGGACGAAGTCGAGGTACTCCCCGTATTGCCAACGCACTACTTCGTCGAGTTCGAGATTTTGCACAAATTAAAGGAGATGGAAAAATCACCATCCAAATTGCAAAATATGCCTTGGAAGCACTCAATGTCGATGAACACGGATTGGATGAAATGGACAACAAAATCTTATCCACCATTATCAATAAGTTCAAAGGAGGACCGGTGGGCATCAGTACACTTGCCACTGCTGTAGGTGAAAACGGAGAAACCATAGAAGAAGTATATGAACCCTTTCTGATTCAAGAAGGATTTTTGATGCGTACCCCTCGCGGACGAGAAGCCACAGAAATTGCCTATAAACATCTTGGACGCACAAAAGATTCGTCACAAGGAAAATTGTTCTAAATCAACTGATTACATCATGAAAACTTCGAAAAAAATATTAATTTTGAATGCACATCCTGACAAGAACAGTTTTTGTGCCGCGTTGAGTGAACAATATTTGAAAGGAGCAAAAAAAGTGACCGCAGAAGTAAAACTCATCCATCTTATCGACTTAAATTTTAATCTCATTCTCAAAAACAGACAAAATCCTGAAAAAGATTTGGAACCGGATCTGCTAGAAATTCAGAAAGATATCAAAAATGCTGAACATTTGGTTTTTGTCTATCCCACTTGGTGGGGAACTTATCCGGCTTTATTAAAAGGTTTTATAGATAGAGTTTTTCTTTCCGGATTTGCTTATAAATCTAAAGAAAACAGCTTGCTTTGGAACAAATTGTTGACAGGAAAAACTGCCAGAATAATTGTGACAATGGATACTCCAAAATGGTATTATTATCTGTTTTATGGCAAACCCGGGCATAATTCCATAAAAAAAAATATTTTGGAATTTTGCGGAATTAAACCTGTAAAAATCACAACACTAACCCCTATAAAAAAATCTACCGGGCAAACCAGAAATAAATGGCTGGAAAAAATTGAAAAGCTTGGAGAAAAAATGATATAAAATTGACATCTTCTTATAAAACTGAAATAACGAGAGCAATCAAACAAAAAGCACTTGAGCTTGGTTTTGAAAGTGTCGGTATTGCACAAGCCGGGTTTCTTGAAGATGAGGCAAAAAAATTCGAAAGCTGGTTGTCAAAAGCTTATCACGGCAAGATGCAATATCTCGAAAATCACTTTGATAAACGCCTTGATCCCACAAAATTGGTTCTCGGAGCGAAAAGTGTTATTTCGCTAAGCTTTAACTACTTTCCAAAAAAAACTCAAGATTCCGATAACTACAAAATAGCCAAATATGCCTATGGAAAAGATTATCATTTTCTTTTAAAATCCAAACTTAAAGAATTGATGAACTTTATTTTAGAACACGTTGGCGATGTACAAGGTCGTGTATTTACGGATTCTGCTCCCGTTTTGGAAAGAGCATGGGCAAAAAAATCGGGTATCGGTTGGAATGGAAAACACTCTTTGATTATTCAAAAAAACAAGGGTTCTTTTTTCTTTTTAGCTGAAATAATTATCGACTTGGAATTGGAATACGATTATCCTTTTTCAACCGATTATTGCGGAACCTGTACCAACTGTATCGACAACTGCCCCACAGAAGCCATTCTGCCCGACAGAATGCTTAATGCATCAAAATGTATTTCTTATTTGACCATAGAACTCAAAGAAGAACTTCCCGCAGATATGAGAGGAAAATTTGAGGATTGGATGTTTGGTTGCGATATTTGCCAAGACGTGTGTCCTTGGAATAAATTCTCGCTGCCACATCAAAATGATTTTTTTAATCCTCATCCGGATTTGCTGAATATGACCAAAAACGATTGGGAAGAAATCACCGAAGATATTTTTAAAAACATTTTTAAAAAATCTGCCGTAAAAAGAACAAAATACTCCGGATTAAAAAGAAATATTAATTTCCTGAAACAAAATTGATTTTTAGAATTATTTAAAAAAAAATGATAATTTTACCAAAAATCCATCAGACTTGAAAAACAAAGAACAACAAACTTGGCAAGAAAAACTTCATGACATAATTTATGAAGCTGACACCAAAGCCGGAAAATGGTTTGATATTATTTTGCTTGCGCTCATTTTTGCCAGTGTTGTTATTGTAATGCTTGAAAGTGTTCATTCTTATCAACAGCAATATCACAATTTTTTTGATTTTGCCGAGTGGGTTATTACCATCCTATTCAGTATAGAATATATTGCCCGAATTGTCACAATCAAAAAACCACGTTCATATATCTTCAGTTTTTACGGGATTATTGATTTCCTCTCAACCATTCCAAAATATTTAGCCCTATTTTCCGTAGGTGTTAATTCTCTGATTGCATTACGAGCGCTTAGATTACTCAGAGTATTCCGCATATTAAAATTAGTTCCGTTTATCGGAGAATCGGAATCGCTTTCCAAAGCCCTAAAAGCCAGTAGAGCCAAAATATCTGTCTTTTTATTAACAGTCTTGATTTTAACCATTATTTTAGGAACTTTAATGTATCTTATTGAGATGAATCAAGATAGTGGATTTAATAATATTCCCAAAAGTATGTATTGGGCAATCGTAACACTTACAACAGTTGGATACGGCGATATTGCTCCGGTCACGCCTCTGGGACAATTTCTTGCTTCCATTATAATGATTCTGGGATATGGCATTATCGCCGTCCCTACGGGGATTGTCTCTGCCGAATATTCCAAGCAAAAAAACGTGCATGTCAGCACGCAATCTTGCCCACATTGCAATGCCACAGATCATCACGATAATGCAGAATATTGCTACGAATGCGGTAACAAATTAAATGAATAAGAAAATTCACGAAGCTAAAACTTAATTATTTTCGACATGAAAATATTTCCTATTTTTGGCTTTTAAAAATCACACAAAATATACAAGTATAAACTGAAAAATCTTATTTATTTTTAAATAAAAGAACATTTGGCATATTTTTTAGGCTTATACCTATCTAACTTTGTGCTTTCAAAACTTTGGAACTAACATATTGAACTCATGAAAGAAAAAAGACTAAGGCGAGATGCCCTCAAATATCATCTGGAACCCCGACCGGGTAAAATTGAAGTGGTCCCCACTAAAAAACACAACACACAAAGAGACTTATCTTTAGCCTACTCCCCCGGAGTCGCTATTCCGTGTATGGAAATTCACGAAAACGAAGAAGATGTCTATAGCTACACCAACAAAGGAAACCTTGTTGCTGTCATTTCTAACGGAACTGCCGTTTTAGGCTTAGGAAACATCGGCGCCGAAGCAGGAAAGCCGGTAATGGAAGGAAAAGGGCTTCTCTTTAAAATTTTTGCAGACATTGATGTGTTTGATATTGAGGTCGAAACCGAAGATATTGAAGAATTTATTCAAACCGTAAAAAATATAGCCCCGACTTTTGGAGGCATCAATTTAGAAGATATCAAAGCACCTGAAGCATTTGAAATAGAAAGACGCTTAAAAGATGAATTGGATATTCCGGTAATGCACGATGACCAACACGGCACAGCAATTATATCTTCTGCCGCTCTTATTAATGCCATTGAGCTGACTGAAAAAAAGATTGAAGATGTTAAAATTGTCATCAATGGTGCCGGTGCTGCGGCTGTTTCCTGTACTAGACTTTACCAAGCCTTAGGAGCTAAAAAAGAAAATATTGTAATGCTTGACAGCAAAGGCGTAATCAGAAGTGATAGAGAAAACTTGAGCAAAGAAAAAGCATCTTTTGCCACTGATAGGGATATCCACACTCTTGATGAAGCCATGAAAGGCGCTGACATTTTTGTCGGTTTATCCGTTGGTAATATTCTTAATGGCAACCATTTAAAATCTATGAACGATAATCCTATTGTCTTTGCCTTGGCAAATCCTACACCGGAAATAGATTATAAAGAAGCCATTGCCTCAAGAAATGATGTAATTATGGCTACAGGACGATCAGATTATCCCAATCAAGTAAACAACGTGCTAGGATTCCCTTTCATTTTCAGAGGAGCTCTAGATGTCAGAGCAACTAAAATTAATGAAGAAATGAAGCTGGCAGCCGTATATGCACTAGCCGATTTAGCCAAGGAAGTCGTTCCGGAACAAGTAAACATGGCTTATCAGGAGAAACACTTGACATTTGGAAAAGAATATATCATTCCCAAACCCTTCGATCCCAGATTGATCTACAAAATTCCACCTGCTATTGCAAAAGCAGCTATGGAAAGTGGTGTTGCAAAAAAACCTATTGAAGATTTTAACAAATATGAAGAAGAACTAATCGAAAGGCTCGGTGCGGAAGCAAAACAAATTCGAATGATTACAAACCGCGCCAAGAAAGACCCCAAAAGAGTGGTTTATCCCGAAGCTGATTTACCTGAAGTACTAAAGGCAGCATATATTGCTCATGAAGAGGGTATCGCACATCCGATTTTACTAGGGAATAAAAAAATAATTGATGAAATAAAAAATGATTTGGAATACTCTGAAGAATTACCCATTATTGATACTCTTTCTTTAGATGTCAAAGATAAAATCGAAGAATTCGCACAATTATTTTGGAAAAAACATCAACGAAAAGGTATCACACTTCTTGAGGCTAGAAAATTGATGAGAAATCGAAACTATTTTGGTGCAATGATGGTTGAAGTTGGTGAAGCTGATAGTATTATTTCAGGATATTCCAGAAGTTTCAGAACCATATTTAAACCCATGATTGAAGTAATTGGCAAGCAACAAGGAGTCGAAAAAGTATTTGCCACCACCTTATTGCTCACCAATAAAGGTCCCTTATTCTTTACGGATTCCTCAATCGTAGTCAATCCTGACACTAACGATGTTGTAAGAATGGCTTCAATGGTCACAGATGTTGTAAAAATGTTCAGAATCCGACCTAATATTGCCTTACTTTCATTCTCAAATTTCGGCTCTTCAAAAAACGCAGAAGCTCAAAAAATGAAAAAAGCAGCACTCATTTTAAGAAATAAATACCCTGATATGAACATAGATGGAGAATTCCAAGCCAATGTTGCCGTCAACAAAAAACTACTTAAAGAAAATTTTCCTTTCTCAGAACTAGTCAATAAAAAGGTGAACACGCTTATTTTTCCTAATCTCGATGCAGCTAATATCTCATATCGTTTAATCAAAGAACTGACGAATGCACAAATGGTAGGTCCCATCATGATGGGAATGAATAAATCTGTTCATATTTTACAAGTAGGCTCAACAGCTGATGAAATTGTAAACATGACAATTGTCGCCGTAATCGATGCGCAAATGAGAGAAAAGAAAGAGAAAGAAATGCAAAAAAATAATTGACAAAGATTAAAAATCAACAATTTACAAATACTTAGAAAGGTTTTGCATTACTGATTGTTAATAAATTCATTCATTTTGTTGATAAGATTTCTTGTGTAAAATAAAATTATCTTGATTTAGCTTTATTTTTGTGTCGTATTTAAGCAAAAAAAAATGCAAAAAAAGAGTGGAGTTAACATCAATCTCGGCAATCAGTCTTCTGAAACAGCATATTCTTATGCCATTGATACTTTCTCAAACAGAAACGGAAAGAAGGGGGCTGTCGCCTCAAAAACAAACGGTGGTTTTTCCAATCTTTTAATTTTTGGCAACGAACGCATCGGTATCGGCTCCGATGGCACAGGTACTAAGGCTGAATTGGCTGAACGTACCGGCATTTACGACACTTTAGGCTTCGATTTAGTAGCAATGGTAGCCGATGATTTGGCAGCTGCCGGTTTTGAACCAACCAATCTTTCCAACGTAATCGATGTAGATTTTCTTGACAAAGACATTATTGAACAAATGATGAAAGGTTTGCGTGATGCTTGCAACTTTGCCAATGTTACCATTACCGGTGGCGAAATTGCCGAGCTGGGAAATCGTATTGGCGGCTATGGAAACGGAATGCACTTCAATTGGAGTTCAACGGCTATTGGCGTATTGCCTGATAATCTGAAAACCGACATTGACGGTAGTCAAATCAAAAGTGGAGATATTATTATTAGTCTGAAAAGTCGTGGATTTCGTAGTAATGGCTTTTCAGCCATTCGCAGAATTTTACAAGAAAATTTAGGCAACAAATGGCATACAATTTCCTATGATGATACAACAACTTGGGGCAAAAAAATGTTGATGCCCTCTTTGATCTACGCACCTGTTATCAACAAAATTATTTCAAAAAATTTAATACCAAAAGGAATAGCACATATTACCGGCGGGGGAATCTTTGATAATCTACGACGTGTTTTGAAAATGACAAATACCGGCGCGATATTGGACAATTTGTTTAACCCTCTACCGGAAATGTTACGGATACAAGAATTAGGAAAAATATCCAATGAAAATGCTTATCTATGGTGGAATATGGGTAATGGAATGTTGCTAGTCATCAATCGAGATGATGCAGATGAAATCGTCAAGGAAATTCGGCAGGAAAATTACGAATGTCAAATAGCCGGAAAAATAACCGATAATAACAGAATATCGGTTGTTTTCCCAACTTTGAAATTAACGAAGAAATATTAAAAGCTGTCAAATTTTGGCGGCTTTTTTATTTAATTATGAGTTATAAGTTGAATTACGACCGAAGGAAGTCCCGAGAGGAACGATTCGGGATGAATTATCAGAACTTTTAACTTTACAAACTTTTAACTAACGACTAACAACCAGGCACTGAATTATGTTTCAAATACAAACAATATTAAAATCCGGTTACAAAAATACCAAAGCACTGAATTTACAACAAAAAATTCAGTCGCAACTCAACATAAACACCGGCAACATCAAGACAAGCAAACTCTACACGATAGATTATCAAATCCGTCAAGATGAAATAGGTAAATTTGCTGAAAAATGCCTGCAAAATACCATTACCGAACAAGTATTTATCAACCGTATTTATGATGATGTGCATTATCAATCAATAATTGCCATTGCCCAACTCCCCGGCGTTACCGACGATGTGGGCATATCGGCACAAATGGCACTTGCCGATTATCTCAATCGCGATATCGATAAAAATGTGCAACATATATATACCCAGGATATTTACTACTTTGAAAACAATTTATCCGAAACGGAATTACAAGAAATTGCTCAGGCTTTTCTCGGTAATCCGTTGATCAATTATATTCAAACTATCCGTAAAAACGAAAGTAGGTTTGATTTTACTCCATACGTTCCGAAAGTAGAAATGCAAACCGACGAAAGCATCGAAATCATCGATTTAGAAAACCTATCCGATGAAAAATTGCTACAATTATCAAACGAACGCATATTGGCTTTAAATTTAGAAGAAATGAAAGCCATTCGCAAGTATTTTACCGATTCTAAAATCAAAGCGAAACGACTGTCAAAAGGCTTACCGGAACAACTTACCGATGTAGAATTGGAAGTCTTTGCCCAAACTTGGTCGGAGCATTGCAAACACAAGGAATTCAACGCTTTAATAGAATACGAAAACAAAGAAACCGGCAAAAAAAAGACCATAGATTCTTTGTTCAAAACTTATATCAAAGGTTCAACAGATGTCGTTCAAAAACATTTACAAGCCAATGATAATCACTGGTTGATTAAGGTCTTTACAGATAATGCCGGAACAGTCAGAGCTACCAAGGATAAACTATTTGTGTGGAAAGTTGAAACCCATAACTCACCTTCGGCATTAGATCCTTACGGGGGAGCCATTACCGGAATTCTAGGCGTAAACAGAGATATTATGGGGACAGGAATTGGCGGAGCTGAAATGCTTTTTAATACCAATGTACTTTGCTTTGGACCTCCCGATTACAACCAAAAACTGCTCAAAGGACAATTGCACCCGCAACGTATTATGGAAGGCGTAGTTACCGGTATTGAAGATGGCGGAAACAAGTCAGGTATTCCTACGGTAAACGGTTCGGTAATATTTGACGACCGTTTTGCCGGAAAACCTTTGGTTTTTTGTGGCACAGGTGGACTAATGCCTGACAATTACAAGGGACGGAACAGCTGGGAAAAACCCATTGATGCAGGTGATAGAATTATTATGGCAGGAGGACGTGTAGGAAAAGACGGAATTCACGGCGCTACTTTCTCCTCTACCGAAATCAATGAAAAATCGCCGATGTCTGCCGTGCAAATCGGGAGCCCTATTACACAAAAAAAACTATCTGATTTTATGACAATTGCAGCTCGCAAAGGATTGATTAAATCAAGCACCGACAACGGTGCCGGCGGCTTGTCCTCATCCGTAGGCGAATTGGCGGAAATTCCTAATGGTGCTGTGGTATTTCTTAATAAAATTCCCTTAAAATATTCCGGCTTAAAACCTTGGGAAATATTCGTCTCCGAATCACAAGAGCGAATGACACTCGTCGTAGAACCTGAAAAAGAAATAGAACTCTTACAACTCGCCGAAGAAATGGAAGTGGAAGTAACGGATATTGGCTATTTTACGAATACCGGCTATTTGGACGTTCGTTATAAAAATAAGATTGTCAATTATTTAGACTTGGATTTCCTGCACAATGGCGTGCCGCAGAAAAAAATGATTGCGGAATGGAAAAAGCCGGATTTAACTGAACCTGCACCCATTGAGATTGATGATTATAAGACTGTTTTGCAGGATTTGATGGCATCGTTGAATATCCGTTCGCGGGAAAATATCATCCGCCGTTACGATCACGAAGTAAAGGGAAAAAGCATCGTTAAACCGCTGATGGGTGAACGTGGCACAAGTCCGCAAGATGCCGGTGTGATGCGTATCAATCACAAGAGTTTTGAAGGAATTGCCATTTCCAACGGTATCTGTCCGCAATATGGCGATATCGATGCTTATGAAATGTCGGCAGGGGCTTTTGATGAAGCCATTAGGCAAATTATTGCCGTAGGCGGCGAACTGCCCAATACCCGAAAAAAAGATGATATATTTTGGACGGTAAACGACAATTTCAGTGTTCCGGACTCTTTATATCACCCCAAAAATAATCCGGACGGTAAAGAAAAACTGGCAAAACTAGTGCAAATGAATGAAGCGCTATACGATATGGCGACTTTCTTTGATATTCCGATGACTTCGGGTAAAGACAGTATGAAAAACGACTTTAAACGCGAAGGGGTGAAGATTTCCGTTCCACCTACGATTGTGTATTCGATGGTGGCAAAAATCGGGGATGTTCGCCGGACCATTACATCAGATTTCAAAGCCGAAGGCGATCTGATTTATCAAGTGGGAAAAACTTATGACGAGTTGGGGGCTTCTGAATTTTATAGATTATTTGATGAACTCGGCGCCAATGTCCCCAAAGTGCGTAAAGAAGAAGCTAAAGATAGTTATCTAAAAATGATGCAAGCTAATAAAGAACATCTAGTCGTATCTGCTCACGATATATCCAACGGCGGAATGGCAGTTGCCTTATCGGAATGTTTAATCGGGACGGATTTCGGAACGGAAATTTCTTTGGATGGATTGGAAAGTTTGCCGTTGAATGCCAAATTGTTTGCCGAAAGTCATTCGCGGTTTGTCGTGAGTGTTGCGCCGGAAAACAGAGAAAAATTTGAAGAAATTATGCGAGATAAAGCGATTTTCTTGGGAAAAGTTACGAGGGATAAGCGGTTGAAGGTTGTGGGTAATCAAAATATTATCATTGATGGTAAAATAGAAGAATTGGAAAATAAATGGAGGTGTGAGTTATGAGTTATGAATTATGAGTTATGAATTATGAGTTATGAATTATGAGTTATGAATTATGAGGAGTGAGTTATGAGTTATGAATTATGAGTTATGAGTTATGGAGAGGAATTAATAATAAAATTTGAAAATTATGGCAAGCATTATCAAAGAAAAAAGTTTCCGGTTTGCAGTAAAAATAGTTGAATTATATAAGATTTTAACTAAAAGAAAAGAGTTTGTGATGAGCAGGCAATTACTGCGTTCGGGAACTTCTGTAGGGGCAAATGTAAGAGAAGCTCAAAATGCACAGTCAACTGCTGATTTTATTCACAAATTAAGTATTGCTCAAAAAGAAGCAGACGAAACTTTGTATTGGATGGAATTGCTTTTGGAAACAGAATATATTACAGAAGAAGAATACTTGAAAATATATAACGATTGTGAAGAACTTTTGAAAATTATCAGAAGTATAATTATGACCACAAAGAAAAACAACTCATAACTTATAATTTATAACTTATCACTATATGAAGGTAAAAAGCTTAATATTAACCGGTTTCGGAATCAACTGTGAGATAGAACTGGGCGCGGCATACAAAAACGCCGGTGCTGAAGTAACCATTATCCATTTCAATGAAATCATCAACGGCAAATATCATTTGCAAGATTATGACATTTTGAATTTTCCCGGCGGATTTTCTTTTGGTGATGATATTGCTTCGGGCAAAGTGATGGCGAACAAAATTAAGTATAAAAAAATGACAAACGGCAAGACCTTTATACAAGAAATCAATGATTTTGTCGCCAACGGCAAATATATAATGGGGGTGTGTAACGGATTTCAAATTTTGACACAACTTGGTCTGCTGCCGAATTTACAAAGCGCTCACGAACCGGAAGTTGCTTTGCTACACAACGATTCTCAAAAATATGAAGATCGATGGGTATATTGTAAAGTTAATCCTGAAAACACTTCGCCGTTCTTAAAAGATATAGATATTTTACCGGTGCCGGTGCGTCACGGTGAAGGAAAATTGGCGTTCAAAAACGATGAAGTCAAGGAGAAAATCATTGCCAACAATCAAATCGCCTTGCAATATGCCGATGCCAATGGAAAGATTACAGATGAATATCCGATGAACCCCAACGGCTCTCAATTAAGCATCGCCGGATTGACCGACACCACAGGACAAATATTCGGATTGATGCCACATCCGGAGGCATTTTTAAGTTTTTATAATCATCCGGATTGGGCAAAAATGAAACGAAACGGAAAGGAATTGCGCAGGGAAGAAACCGGGCAAAAGATCTTTGATAATATCGTACAAGAGTTAAAAGTTCATAAAGTTGAAAGTTAAAAGTAGAAGGATGTTTATCATTTTCAATTATTGAATAATAAATAAAATATTGACTAAATAAAATATTTACAAATGAAAATAAATCGTTTTGAAGACATACTTTCTTGGAAAAAGGCAAAAGAATTAACTATTAAAGTTTACAAGACTTTTGAACTACACAAGGATTTCGGTTTTAAAAACCAAATTGAACGAGCTGCCGTTTCTGTGATGAATAATATAGCCGAAGGATTTGAAAGACAAACAAATAATGAATTTCGTCAATTTCTTTACATTGCCAAAGGTTCAGTGGCAGAAGTCAGATCAATGTTATATTTAGCCTTGGATTTGAAAAAAATTGATAAAGAAAAATTTGGTGAACTATACGATTTGTCAGAAGAAATTTCGAAACTTCTATCAGGATTAATCAAGACCCTATAAACTTTCAATTTTATGAACTTTCAACTTTATAAACTTTTAACTTTATAAACTTTTAACTCAATGAAAGCATTATTAAGCGTATCAGACAAAACAGGAATAGTCGAATTAGTAAAACAATTAAAAGCCTTCGGCATAGAAATTATTTCTACCGGCGGAACACAAAAAGTTTTGCAGGAAGCAGGGATTGAAGTGACCGATATCCAGCAAGTTACTCACAATCCGGAGGCTTTTGGCGGACGGATGAAAACCATTTCATTCAATATAGAAAGTGCCTTGCTTTTTGACCGCGAAAAAGATAAAGAAGAAGCTGCACAACTCGGAATCGAACCTATTGATTTGGTGGTTTGTAATCTGTATCCTTTTGAAAAAGTATTGCGTGAAGGAGCGGATTTTGAAACCCTGATAGAAAATATCGACATCGGCGGACCGACAATGATACGGGCAGCAGCAAAAAATTTCAAATATATAAACGTGCTTACCACCCCTGATGATTACGAGCCGTTTATTCAAGAGATGAAAACCAACAATGGAACAACTACTTACGAATTTCGCAAACAATTAATGACCAAAGCTTTTAACCATACTGCCGATTACGATGCATTGATTGCACAAACAATGGACAAGGAAAACGATAAACATTCCATTCGTTTGGCATTTGAAAAAGGCAAGCAATTGCGCTACGGAGAAAACTCGCATCAACAGGCAAATTTCTACCGGCAAAAAGGCGTGGATAAGAGTTTGTTCGATATAAAATTCCTGCACGGAAAAGCTTTGTCTTATAATAATATTTTGGATATTTCCGGTGCCATAGCTTCGGTAAAAGAACTGGAACAAGAAGCCGTTGCCGTTGTCAAACATTCCAATCCGTGCGGATTGGCACAAGCCGGACAGCAACGAAAAGCCTTGGAAAAAGCTTGGCAGGGCGATCCGGTGTCGGCATTCGGTTCGATTATCGCTTTTAATACGCCTTTGACTTTGGAAACTGCTCAATTCTTTGACTTAACCAATGAAGACAGAAGCAAGCGAAAATTTATCGAAGTGGTGATTGCACCGGAAATCCATCCGGATGCTTTGGCATATCTGCAAAATCATAAAAATCTGCGGGTGTTGGAATACAATCCGGATAATTTACCACAAAATCCCGATTATCGTATCGTAAACGGAACACTACTCGAACAAGATTACGACGATAAACTCTATGAAAAAATAGAAATGGTAACCGGACAAGCTTCTGAAACGGATAAGGATTTAATAACATTCGGATTAAAAGCTATAAAAAATATCAAATCCAATGCAATTGTGGTGGTAGGCAGAAAAGACGATGAATTTTACCTGATGGGAATGGGCGCCGGACAACCTAATCGTTTGGTGGCTACGGAATTGGCATTGGCAAAAGCACGGGATTTTATCCGTCAAGATTTTGTAGAAGATGAAAAAGATTTTGAAGATTATTACCACCGTGCAATACAAAAAGCATATCTGATTTCGGATGCGTTTTTCCCTTTTGCCGACAATGTGGAATTGGCAGCGGAGAAAGGAATAAGAAACATTGTGCAACCGGGTGGTTCTATCCGTGACAAATCAGTGATAGATACCTGTAATGAACGGGGAGTAAATATGGTGTTTACGGGATTACGGCATTTTAAACACTAAGAGTTAAAAGTTGAAAGTTAAAAGTTAAAAGTGTATGAGGCAATGCTTAACAACTACCGAATAAAAAATTAAATATGTAGCATAAATGATATAATAACTTTAAAAACTTTCAACTTTATGAACTTTCAACTTTACGAACTTTCAACTTTATGAACTTTCAACTTTATGAACTTTCAACTTTATGAACTTTCAACTTTATGAACTTTCAACTTTATGAACTTTATAAACTTTCAACTCATTATGAATACACTTTATCACTTTAACAGTCCGCAATTGGAAAAAATTCACGCCGGAAAGGTGCGTGACAGCATCAAAATAGACGATAAAAAACGCCTGATTGTCGTCACTGATCGAATTTCTGCCTTTAACAAAAATCTGAAAAATGCCATTCCCGATAAAGGCGGAGTGCTCAATACATTGACCAATTATTGGTTTAATAACACTTTACAAATCATTGATAATCATCTGATTGAACAAATCGATGACAATATCAGTATCGTCAAAGAAGCTGAACCAATCCGGGTAGAAATGATTGTGCGGGGCTACTTAACCGGCTCGATGTGGCGCGGTTATCAAACCGGTCAGAGAACTTTCAGTGGTGTGAAAGTGCCTGACGGATTGACCAAAAATCAGGCATTCCCCAAACCTATTCTAACCCCGACAACCAAAGACAAAGACGATACGGAAATTACCGAAACTGAAATTATTCGGCGCGGTTTGGTAAGCGAAAAAGTCTACCAACAGATGAAACAAAAAGCCTTGGAACTCTTTAATTTCGGCAGCAAATATTTAGCTGAGCGCGGAATTGTTTTGGTGGATACAAAATATGAATTCGGTTTAATAAACGGCAAGCTTATTTTGATAGACGAAATCCATACCCCCGACTCATCGCGATTTTGGGATAAGAAAGATTACGAAAAAGCTCCCGCAAAAGCCGAGCAAATCGATAAAGAATTTGTGCGTCAATGGATGTTGCAACACAAAATCAACGGACAAGTGCCGGATGAACTGCCGGAAGATGTTATTTTGGAAACTTCAAAACGTTATAAAGAGATTTTTAGAATTATTACAGGGCAAGAATATAATAGTGGACACCTGCCGGTTAAAACACGGATGTACCACAATTTGCTTCGCAAAGGCTTGATAAAACCCGGTTATGTAGCGATGGTAATGGGCTCAAAATCAGACGTAAAACACGCTGAAAAAATCAAAAGTTATTTGGAAAAATTCGATGTGAAAACGCAAATGCGCATTATTTCGGCACATAAAAACGGCGAACGTTTGGTGGATTTTGCTGAAGTTGTCAATTATGCCGTGGAACCCGTGAGTGTTATTGCCATTGCCGGACGTTCCAACGGATTAGGCGGTGCACTGGCAGCAAATCTGAATGTGCCGGTGATTAACTGTCCGCCTTTTTCGGATAGAACAGATATAATGCTGAATATCAATTCATCGTTGATAATGCCATCGAATACACCGGCTGTTACGGTGGTACATCCCGATAATGCGGCATTGGCGGCTATTCGCAGTTTGCAGATTCCGGAATTTAAGGAACAAATGACACGGGACATTTTGAAAATGAAAGAACAATTAATTAATGACGATAAAGAGTTATGAGTTATGAGTTATGAGTTATGAGTTATGAATTATGAGTTATGAGTTATGAGTTTTAACTTTATGAACTTTCAACTTTACAAACTTTATGAACTTTCAACTTTACAAACTTTATGAACTTTCAACTTTACAAACTTTATGAACTTTCAACTTTACAAACTTTATGAAC
>Ga0256846_1000034_pt1 | contig 56331 bp, 55 predicted proteins | sample TevniametaG_FD_189098 | JGI IMG/M metagenome (GOLD analysis project Ga0256846, IMG submission 189098) | Tube worm associated microbial communities from hydrothermal vent at the East Pacific Rise, Pacific Ocean - Tevnia | ecosystem: Host-associated > Annelida > Integument > Unclassified ...
GGCTAAAAAGGAAGGAAAGGAAAAGGTTATTTTATTCAATCTTTCCGGTCATGGCTTTTTTGATATAAATGCATATTCGAAGAATAATCGGTAATTTCTCATTTTAGATTTGATTGTTGGGGGCGGTTTTTTAACCGCCCCTGTGTTTTTTTACAGCCATCAGCTTTCAGCTATCAACCAGAGTTCACAAGATAAAAGAGATAAAATATCAGCAAATTCCGAAGAAACAGAAAGGAGTGGCCGGGAACCGGTTCATACCGAGGGTGTGTGTTCCGGAGGGAAACAGGTGATGTTTGAACCCATGAGTTTTAGGTGGGTGAGTTCACCTTGTTTAACACACCTGAATATGCACCCGGTCGGACACGTATTGGTTACTGAGGAAATTGATGATATTTAAGGGGATTTCACGGTATTCAGCTTACAGCCCTCAGCTGGGCTCACGGCTATCAGAAGCCAGGAGCAAGAAGTCAGCCGGAGTTCACAAGATTAAAGATTAAAGTAAAAAGATAAAAGTATAAAGTAGGAAGAAGAAGTCGGAAGTTCACAGTTCTCCCCACTAACCTCTGACCCCTTAATTTAGAATTTAGAATTCAAAATTGAGAATTAATAATTCTCCTCTTGGGGTATGGGAGGAATAGAAGTATTTGACTCATGGGGGAGTATCTAATAGAATTGAGTTTAATGGAGATGCTCTTTTTATGGAAGTAAAAAAAACCGAACTTGTTTGTCCCGCAGGAAACTGGAACTCCCTTATAACGGCAATCGAAAGTGGTGCGGATGCAGTCTATTTCGGTGTAAAAGGTGTAAATATGAGAGCTGCCGCATCAAATTTTGACCGACTTCAGATCAAAAAGATAATGGAATACCTTCATGAGAAAAAAAGGAAGGGTTACCTTGCTTTGAATGTTATTGTTATGGAAAATGAGTTAAAGAAAATTAAAGATATTCTTAAAATGGCGAAAGATGCTTCCGTTGATGCCGTTATTTTATGGGATATGGCTGCACTTTCCATTGCAAAAGATCTGGGGTTGAATATACACATTTCAACACAAGCGAGTATATCGAATTTTGATGCTTTAAAAATGTATTCAAAACTTGGTGCGGAGAGAGCCGTCCTTGCAAGAGAGCTGACTCTAAATGAGATAAGGGAAATAGTAAAGAAAATAGATGTGGAAAAAATTCCCGTTGAGATAGAAACATTTATTCACGGAGCTATGTGTGTCAGTATTTCAGGCCGCTGTTTTCTATCCTCCTATTCCTGGGGAAAATCGGCAAATAGAGGAGAGTGCCGCCAATCCTGCAGGAGAGAATATGAGATAACCGACAGAACGGGAGAGGCAAAATATATTCTGGGCAAAGATTATATTCTCAGTCCGAAAGATCTTAACACGATCGGATTTATCGATGAATTGATTGAATCAGGAATCCACTCTTTTAAGATAGAAGGAAGAATGAGATCGGCCGAATATGTAAAAGAGGTTGTTTCGTCATACAGAGAGGCTATAGATCTTTTCTTTGAAAAAAAATTAAATGAAGACAAAAAGAAGGAATTTAACAGAAGGCTTTCATCTGTTTACAATAGAGGGTTTTCCGATGGTTTCTACTTTGGTGAACCGGAGAACTGGAAGACAAAAAAACTTGAAAATAAATATGAGAAAGTTTTTGTCGGAGAAGTTACAAATTATTATAAAAATATCAGCGTGGCGGAAATATTGATCAGAAGTTCAAAGTTGTCAAAGGGAGACAGGCTTTTTATAACGGGGAAAAACACTCCGTCGGATTTTGCAGTGGCAAAGGAGCTTCAACAGGAGCATAAGAATGTTGAAGAAGCCGTTAAGGGTGAAAGGGTCGGTGTAAAATTGCCGTTTAAAGTGAGAAGAAAGGATCAGGTTTTTATCTGGAGAGAAAAGATTGCTCCCGGTAGAGAAAGACCGTGAGAAGGAGAATTAAATGGATTTCGGGGATTTTGTTGCCTTCCTGTGTTCTAAACAAGCTTCATATATAACAGGCGATACGATCCTTATTGACGGAGGAATGTACAGGGGGATAATGTAGGAGAATGAAAATATGAAAATTGCAGTAAAAAAGAAACAACCGACGAGTAAAATGTGTTTTGTCTGCGGATCAGGTAATGTTGCCGGTCTTCATGCTAAATTTTATGAACTGGAAAACGGAGAACTGTCAGCACTGTTCACTCCGGGAGAGGAGCATCAAGGATACCCCGGCAGATTACACGGAGGTCTTGCCGCTACAATTCTGGATGAGACGCTGGGAAGAACAGTGATGATGAATGATTCTGATGATTATTGGGGAGTTACGATTGAATTCACTTCAAGATACAGAAAACCGATCCCTCTCGGTGAAGAGATACGTGTAGTTGCAAGAGTCACAAAAGATACAAGCAGGATATTCGAGGGTTCCGGAGAGATATTGTTAAAAGACGGAACAGTGGCTGTTGAAGGAAAAGGAAAATATATGAAACTTGATCTTTCCAAGATAGGAGATATTGATGCTTCGGATGAAGAGTGGGATGTAAAACTTTCGCCGGAAGATCCCGAGTATATTGAGCTTTGAAGGAATGTGGAAGTTAAAAACTTTTAACAGCGTTGAAGGGAGAAAAACTTACTACATATTCAAGGTTGACATAAACTTTTTCCCGATTTGACATTATTCCGGTTTTCCTGCTGTTAAAAAGATATATCTCTTTTGTTGCATTTGAGTCATTGCTGTCGTGAACATCCACTTCACTCAGAATAACGGTTTTATCTAACACTTCATCAAGTTTTCCGATATAAGTCCATGAGGATTTTGTATCTATAACGATTTTTTCCCCGAGATACTTTTTTAATGATTCTTTCATACAAAAAAAATATCATTATGGGGTTGGAATTACAAGTTTTTGCTAAAAAATTGCTTTAACGTCGCCTGCACCCTCTCTTATCAGTACGGGAGGGTCGATGGAAAAGTCCACTACCGTGGAAGGAATATTCAGTGTTATTCCGGCGTTAAGAATTATATCTATCTCATTTTTAAAGTTTTCTTCTATCTCTTTCGGATCTGTAAAAAAATCATCACTTCCTTTCGGGACACTTGTGCTTAAAAGAGGTCGCCCTAACTCTTCCACAAGAATTCTTGCAACTTCGCATTCCGGAATTCTTATTCCTATGGTTCTCCTTTTCTCTATTAAACTTTTGGGAACACTTTTTGATGCAGGAAGGATAAATGTATATTTGCCGGGAAGCACTCTTTTCATTATCCTGAAAGCATTATTCGGGATGTGAGCCCAATCGGCGATATCTTTTATATCCGAAAATATGAAACTCATTAATTTGTTTTTTGCAGTTTTTTTGATTTTTGAGATTTTTCTAACGGCATCTTTGTTGAAAACATCGCATGCCAGTCCGTAAATCGTATCGGTAGGATAGACTATTATCCCTCCTTTTTTCAGAATGTTTACAGTGTGAATAAATTGTTTTCTGTGATGATTGTTAATATCCACAAATTGAACTTCTACTGCCATAGTAATGATTATACCTTTATATTATGGTAAATTGCAATTTTAAAGATCATAGAAAAGAAGACAATAATCGTTAATCTGACGAGTTATGTTTATTTTTATTGAGATAATAATCCTATTATTATATTTTATTAAATGGACTTAAAAAAAATATTTTCAGTGTTAATCGTGATAATGTTTATATTCGGGTGTTCCGGGCGGATAGAGGATAATGATTCCGGAGAAAATAATTCCGAAGAAGATAATATCCCTACTTTTTATATTTCTCCCGGAGGTGATGATTCTGCAAGCGGTTCAAAAGATTCTCCATGGAAAACCATTCAGTATGCACTTGAGACTCTATCCCCCGGAGAAAGAGCAATAATAGGTACGGGAACATATCATGAAAAACTTTATATGGATAGATCCGGCTCCGAAGGAAAATTAATTGAGATAAAGGGAGAATCATCATCTGGAACTATTCTGGACGGAACCGGAATAGAGAGAGATCTCATCTTTATAGAGGGTGCCGATTATATAAAAATATCAAATCTATCTATAAAAAACGGAGAGAGAGCAGGAATAAGACTAAGCTATTCAAACTATATCGAATTATCGGATTTAACGATATCTGATTGTGGAAAGTGGGGAATATTCACTGATTTTTCCGATTATACCACAGTAGAAGATTGTGATATTTCAGGATCAAAAGATGAACATGGCATCTATATTTCAAACAGTTCGGATAATAGCGTTATACGGGGGAACAAGGTTTATAACAATGTGGCAAGCGGTATTCAGATTAATGCAGATCCTTCTATGGGCGGGGACGGGATATCTTCAAATTGTCTTATCGAAAATAATATTGTTTCCGGTAACGGTAAATGGGGTGGAGCGGCAATAAATCTTGCTTCAGTCAGAGATTCAATAATTCAGAATAATATATTGTATAAAAATTATGCCGGCGGAATTGCTGCGTGGGATGACGGACAGGGTAATGAGTGGGGGTCAAAAAATCTTACAATTATTCATAATACGATAGTTTTTGATAATACGGAAGGGAGATGGGCAATAAGCCTTAAAAACGGAAGTAACGGTGCAAAAATATACAACAATATACTGTGCGGAGGAAGAAGAGGCGGTTTTGAATTTAATACCGGATCACTGGAAAATATAAAGATTGATAATAACATATATTATAGATATGAATCCGACCTTTTGATATCGGATGAGGATGATACCGATTATACTCTTGCTCAATGGCAGCAAAGAGGGTTTGATGGAAATTCCGTTGTTTTAGACCCGTCTTCTCTTTTTAAAGATCTTTCCGGACTGGATTTTCATTTGAAGATCGGTTCGTCTGCTATTGACAAAGGTTCCGATCAAAATCTTAAGTATGATTTTGAGGGGGATTTAAGACCAAGGGGCGGTGGTCCCGATATAGGAGCTGATGAATCCGGAAGTTAGTTCTTTTTTAACATTGAAATTCCTTTTTGAAACAGAGTTCCGGCAACAAATCCGCAGACCAGAACTCCGATAAAATCCACTGTCCTTGGAATGTTCTTAAAATAAACAGCTAATGAAACTGCAATAAAAACGACTGAGAGTGCTAAATACTGTATCGTTGAACCTCTTTTTTTCATATATCCTCCTTGTGAATTAATAACCTATATTAAAAAATATAAAATTTCAAGTGATTTGTCGGTTGAAAATCTTGAGATATTGTCAGGAGTGGTTATCGTTTTTAAAGGGTTCTATATGGATCGTAGGTTCAATATTCAAGTTTTTTCTGATTTCATTTTCTATTTCCGTAGCTATGGAATGAGCGGTATTTATATTCGTTTTTCCGTCAAATTTTATATGGAATGTAAGTTCTTTATGTGATCCGTAATCGTGAATGTGAAAATGATGAGGGAGCAGATTCTCATATCTGTTCTTTGAAATGATCTGTTTGATATTGTAGATAAGTTCTTCCGAAGGAGCTTCTCCGAGAAGTTTGCTGACGGCATCTTTAACAATTTCAAATGCGGCATAAAAGATCATTAATGAAATTATTATTCCGAGAATACTGTCGATCCACCAAAAGCTGTCTTTAAAAAAGATACCTATAAGAACAAGGATAGAAGATAATGAATCGGTTCTATGATGCCAACCGTCTGCTTTAATGGCGGTATTGTTTGTCTTTTTTGCAATATAAAATGCAAATTGTGCAAGACCCTCTTTTATCAGAATGGAAGTTATTGTAACTATGATTGCAATTGTACCGAAATGTGCCGATTCTCCGGAAAAAAATTTTTCAATTGATTCTTTTGAAAATTCGAAGGCAATAATTCCGAGGAAAAAACCTATGAAGATCGCTGTTACCTGTTCCCACCTGCCGTGACCGAATATATGTTTTCTGTCGGGGGCTTTAGATGAAAGCTTTATTCCCACTATCAGTATGATTGAACTGAATGAGTCGGATAGAGTATGCCATGCATCGGTTATAAGAGCAATTGATCCGGAGATAATCCCTGCCCGGTATTTCAGGAAAAAGAGTAAAATATTAAACAGTATTGAAATAAAACCTTCAAGATATCCCAATCTGTTATTATTCATTTTTAAAATCTATTCTTCCACGGAAAGATGTTTTTAAACTTTTATTATCGACTCCTTCGAAAATGTACTTGTTTTTTTTTATTTCATTACGTTTTATACTGATTTTTTGTCCGGGCAGTGTTTCTTTAACATAATTTACGGACAATTTTTCAGGATAGTTGTGTTTGTGAAAATCGATCGGAAAAGTATCCATCATCCAGTCAATATATCTTGTTGATGTTACATGTTTGTTTAGATCAATATCAAAATAATTTGAATTTACTTCGAATTTATCACCACTATTTAACGGAGATAATTTTTCCGGTGGATCTTTAATTGCAAATTTGTCTTTTAATGAAATAAAGAGTTCCCTGTTTTCTTCGGCGACTCTTTTCGGTCGTTTTGATTCAAGATCAATTGCGAGCCATCCGGTAGTTGCCTTGGCAATTGTGGTTTTATTTCTATTTCTAAGAAAAAAATCTCTCAGATAAAGAATTCCGTTAATATCTTTCGGCCATGTTTCAACAATAATTTCATCATTCCATTTAACCGTTTCCAGAATTTCAATAGAAAGACGGCTGAGCACCCAGAAAAGTTTGTGTTTCTTGAGATTCTTATATCCGAATCCGAGACTTTCCGCCGACTGTGAAGCGGATTGAATAAGAATATTTACTATTGCACTCAAACGGAGTCTTGCCTTCATATCCGTATCTGCGGAAGTTATTATAAACTTTGAATTAGTTATCGAATTTTTTTCCATAATTTTTTTCTTAATAATTAAAAAGAGATAAATAATATATCATCTTTTTTTGTTAAACCCAAAAATGTAATCATAGATTTTTGTGCATGTGATCTCTTCAGGTTAATAAAAAATTTTGGAATGATCCGATTTGTGATCAGGAGTGAATATTAATCGTTTTCCCCAAGACCTTGCTTCCTTTCTCAAGAATAAGAATTACATCAAAATCTTCATCTTCATTAATAATATCACCTTTAATTATCGAATTTCCTGTTATTTTAATCTTCAGTTTAAGATGTCTTGAGGATTTAAATATTCCGAGAAAACTTCTTTTACTCTCTTTTATAAGAATATCCCCGTTGACAATACTATTGTCGGAGATTGTAATATTTCCGTTTACAGTTGTAATTCCGTCTTCAAGTTTTACGCCTGAAATCTTAATAGTGCCGTTTACGGTCTTTATTCCATCTCTTACAACACTTCCGTTTCTTATTCTTATGGAACCGTTTACTGATCTTACAATCCCCATTACAGAGACATCTTCTCTTATTCTTATATTGCCGTTGACATTTCTTACATCATCTGTTTTACAATTGTTTTCAATTCTGATGCCACCGTTAACATTTTTTATATTTCCTCTGACAATGCTCCGAGCTCCTACTTCAATGCTGCCGTTAACATTTTTAATGCCGCTGTTGACTTTGCATTTTTCACCAATTGTAATTGAACCGTTAATGGAACTAAGTGAATCCACTGATTTTCCGTTTGTTACGGTTATTGATTTGTTGATGGATGAAAAAAGAGTAAAAGCCATAATTAATGAAATAGCGAAGATAACCAAGATGTTTTTAAATTTCATTTCTTCTCCTTATTTATTGTCTCATTAAAAAGAAACGTGAAAACAGGATAAAAGTTCCATGAATGATAAAAAAAAGAATTTAATACTTTATTGGTAGTTTGATCCGAATTTATCTATAATTGAAAAATGGATAAATATTTCAATTCACTTTTTTTTAAAATTTTTATTATTGTAACTTTTTTATCTGTTTTTTTTAATGGATGCCGACTTGATGAGGGATCGGATGATGATAGTGGCAAGTCGCCCGGCACTATTAAAAACTGGGTATATCAGCTTCAGAATGCCGATCCTACGGAAATTTCAAACAGCGGTTTTGAATTGATAGTCATTGACTATTCTTCAAATGGGGAGGAGTCCGGTGAATATTCTAATGTTCAGATATCCAAAATAAAGAATAGTGATAAACTCCCTATTGCCTATTTAAGCATAGGGGAAGCCGAGGATTACAGATTTTATTGGGAAGCAAAATGGAAGACCGACCCTCCCGTATGGCTCGGCAGGGAAAATCCTGAATGGAAGGGGAATTATAAAGTGAAATTCTGGGAAAAAGAGTGGAAGGATATAGTTTTTTCCTATATGGACAGGATAATAGCTCATGGATTTTCAGGTGTATATCTTGATATAGTTGATGCTTTTGAATATTGGAGTGATGATGAAATAGAGAAAGATTTAACCCTGACCGAGACCGATGCAGCTGAGAGAATGATAGATTTTATTAAAGAGATTTCAGATTACGGCAGATCTAAAGCAGGTGAAGATTTTATGGTTATTCCTCAGAATGGTGAACGGATTATTGATTTTGATAAGAATGATCTCTATATAAATTCAATTACCGGAATAGGGATTGAAGATCTTTTCTATAATGAGACCTCGGCTGTTAAAGAGAGCGAAACGGAATATAGGATAAATTTTATATATAAGATAATAAAAAGAGGGAAGATTGTTTTTTCGATAGATTATGTGGATAACGGCTCGGGATATTCGGGAAATAATAAAAAAAGAATAGATGACTATTATGAAAAATGCAAAAAGAGAGGATATCTTCCTTATGCAGGGTTGTCCGACAGGGAACTTGATGAATTGAATGTAATTAATGATATTCAACCGAAATAGTCGAAGTTTATTCCGAAAGTCTCCATAGGATCGATTGATCCACCACTATTATATCCTCTTTCTCAAGTCTGATGTTGAAATCTTCAATATTATCCGACTTATCATAGAATTTATCCTCAATATTTGCGACTTCATCCTCCATCTCTTCTTTTAATGATACCAACTCATTTTCGAACTGGCTCAGCTTTACTTTTTCAGTCTCTATCCTGTCCTTGGAAGCAGCGGTCATTCTTCTCTTTCTTGCAGCGGTAGAAAACCCCCTTCTTGATTTACTTCCCAGAAGGAATCCGAGAATTGTCTCTCCGATAGAGATTATCTCTTCGGTTTTTTTTGATTTATGCACATCCTCGAGAGTTTCAATTCTCTGTTTTTCTCTCTCGATCCTGTCTTCAATCCTTCTGATCTTTTTTTCAAATGAATCTTTTCGTTTTTCTATCTCTTTATCGATCATTTTTTCAACAACTGTTCTGCATTCGGTATTAAAGGAATCTCTGTCCTGACCCTCCTTTGAAACGAGTTTGAGATCTCTGTTGATGAAAAGTTTTACAGATAAATTTCTAAAGAGGCTGTTTTTTACCGAGATATCGAACTTTTTTATATTTGAGAAGGTCAATCTTATCGGAATATCCTTAAATCCCTCGGCTCTTTTGTCCGGGATTTCGGAATATTCCGGAATATTTTCGGATATCTCAAGCGTTTCCCAGTCTATTTTCTCCTTTAAAGGAAATGTGATATTGTATTTTTTTCTCAAAAAAAGATTGTATTTATGATCATCAAAAATCAATTCGGCTTCAATAAAAAAATATGGCCGGTAATATTTTCCAACTGCATTGCCGGAGTTATCGTAAAAGTATTTTAGAGGGGTTTCCGGAACCGGAGGCAGAGATTTTTTATCTATTCTTTTTTCTGACTGATGATCCGTATTAAGTGATCTGCTCTTTTGTATCTGAATGTCCGATTGTTTCATTAATCTGCCGATCTGCGTGGTTGTAAGAGGTCCGCAAAGATATGACATAGCCCAGCGTGTGTAGAATGATTTCACACCTTTTCTGTGAACATTTTTTACTAGGAATTCTCTCTTTTTCAAATTTGTTATTTTATCCTCTATATCTTTTTTTTCAAGTTCTTCGCCACTCTGATTCACAGCTCCGGATAAACCTTCCATAACCCTCTCTCTGTCACCTTCGGCTTGAAGTTTTCCTATGAACCATGTCCCTGTATTTGTTAATGCCTTATAATCAATATCTTTCGGATTTTGAGTTACAAGAACAACACCGAGACCAAAAGCTCTCGCTTGTTTCATCAGGATCATCATAGGGTTTTTTGATGGTGGGTTTTTCGGGTATGGAGGAAGGTATCCGTATATCTCATCCATATAAAGCATATATTTCAGATCGGTTGTTCCCGGCTGTTTTTTAATCCAGTAAACTATTTCGTTTAAAAGAAGGCTGGAAAAGAACATCTTTTCATTCTCAGGGAGGTGAGACGTATAAAATATATTGATCGGAATTTTTCCATCCCTTTTTTCATATAGTTTTTTTGCTGAAACCGGCATACCGTTTTTCCAAAATCTAAAGCTTGATGAGGCAATTATATTGTTAATCTCAAATGCCAGTTCCTCTCTCTCTTTCTTATCAATAATTCGATCTATATCAAACACTCCTAATTTTTTTATCGGTGGTTTTTGAATATTAAGGATAAGGTCCTCGATAGAGAGGCTGATATCATTCCTCCAGAAATGTTCGATTATATTTGATATGAGGATGTGCGGTTTGCTTTTTAGAGGATCATTGTCGATATCGAGAAGCGCAAGGAGTGCTGAGACCGAGTTTTTTATCTTCTGAATATTCATCTCTTCATTATCGGCAAACCTTCCCTCAGGTTTGGAGAATCCTTCAAGTATACTTATCTGCATCCCTTCCGATGATCCGGGAGTAAAAATTCTCAAATCCATTTTGCTTCTGATATCTCGAATTTTTTCTGTTGAAATTCCCCATTTTTCAAGACCGTTCTTCCATTTCTCTGCTACAACTTTGCTGTATTCATTCATTGTGAGACCACTCTTTTTTGCTTCAGTTGCAGAAATCCAAGGCAGAAAATTTTCCGGAAGGAGGTCGGGAAACATTAAGGCAATATTTGATACATCACCTTTAGGATCGATAATGATTATCGGAATATCTTCGCTGACGGCTTCTTCGATTATATCTATACACAATCCTGTTTTTCCGCTGCCCGTCATCCCGAATACAATTGCGTGCGTGGTCAGGTCTTCACTTTTATAGAGGAATTTTTCTTTAAGTCCGGGAAGTTCCTTCCCTAAATAAAATTTACCATCGATCATTTTTTACTCCGGATAAAATTTTGTTTTACTATAAATAAATAGAATAAATTATTCAAATTCCGGACAGATTTATATCAGTCCGAATAATATTTGATCATCTCTTCAACTGCTGAACGGCAAACTTTACAATATGGTTTTTTGCCTATTGTGAACATAATGCAATTGGTCATTGAACGATAGAGTCCTTTGGATGAATATCCTGCTCCCTCGAATGCTCCTATAATTCCTCTGTTCCCTGATTTTAAAAAAAAGTTTTTATCTTCTATCTCTTTTTTATTAATAAGATCATTTAACTCCTTTCTTGCTGCTGAGATCTGATCCGGAGATGCTTCTTTTTTTATCAGTGCTTCTATCTTCCTGTTTATTTTTGCTCTTTTCTTTGAAAAATCGGCATTCATTCTGTCAAACTCTGTCTTTCTCCACGGTGTTGGTATTTTAACTCCTGCTGTAACAAGTTTTCTCCATTTTAAATTTTTCGGGTTAAGAAGAGCTGTAATGTTAGGCTCGTCGGGTTCTATTCCCGGTGGATAGAAATCGTTGTAAGAGACAGCTGATGAATAATATTCATCGGCAAGTCCTGAAAAAGAGTGACCGAATTCATGAAGAAGAAGGTATGGAGTTTGCTTGTTGTCAATTGTAAATGTACAGTAAAGATTAAAGATACCACCGCCGCCATAACGTTTTGAATTGACCATAATTATAATTGCGTCGTATGGAACAGCAGATGAAATATCTCTTAACTTCTTATTTGATTCCGTAAGCAGGTAACGGGGTGAATTAAAGGAGTTGAATGTAGTATCAACAGCAGTATTTTTAAAAATTTGCTGTCTCGGTTCATCGGTTCCTGAATTAAAAGAAGCTTTAAATATCCCATATAAGTTAAATCGTGATCGCAAAGATTTGTAGGGTTCCTGACTGAAAAAAATCTCCTTTGCTCTCATAAAATCGGCTTTTGCCTTTTTAAATTCCGAAGCTTGATATCCTTCGGCAATAAAAGCCAGATCTACACATTTTTCCGGATCTCCGCTTTTTAAAATATTTATTATCTTTGCATTTCCATATTTTTTTTCTGTGGAAATCATCCTGTCCCGAGGGTCGATTTTTGTTTTAAAGATCTCATGGTAAATATTTTTTCTATCCTTTTTTTTTATAACAAAAAAGAATTTTCTCCTTGGAAAGGGGATTAGAGCTGTTTCATGACAGGTCTTATTCACGCCGTTTATTGCTTCTTGAGTAGTGCTGTATTCGGCAAAATAAGAGTCATATCCCTTTGAAAATTTTAATATATTTTGTGGATATGAATAAATTTCATATCTGTATTTTCCATATTTAAACGGGAAAATGAGTGATTTTTTATTTCCCGACCATTTTCCTTCAAGATATAGTTTGTCTATTGAAATATGCTCTTCTTTTGCATTTCCCGAATGATAAAAGTCAATCCGAAATGTTCTGTTAAGAAAAAAGTCGTCAAACTCGGAATTGGCAATCATTTCCATTTGAAATAGAACGGAAATAAATATGACGGAAAAAAATATCTTTTTTATCATGAAACCCTCCCTTTTTATCTATGGTATCTTTGTCCTTTTATTATAGTGAATGCTCTGTATAATTGCTCAAGGAAAACAATCTTAAATATGTCGTGAGTAAAAGTCATCTTTGAAAAAGATATTATTTTGTCTGATATCGAAATGAGGTCATTGGATATACCGGCAGCACTTCCTATCAAAAAGACTATTTTTTTAGAATTCCTGAGTGCTTTTTCGGAAATGAAAGAAGCGAATTCGGTTGAACTCATTTCAATTCCCGATCTATCGAGAGCGATAACATAATCTTCCCGATTTATTTTTTTTTGTATCTTTTCAGATTCGATATGAATAAGTTTTTTTTCATCTTTTATGTTTTTAACTTTGACTGAACTAACGGAAAAATTGATATAGTGACCAATTCTTTTAATAAATTCATCTTCGATCTTTTTAAATTGGGTAAATTTTTGATCTCCTGCCGTAATAAGTTCAATCTTTGCCATACTTTTTTATTTTATTGTAAAGGGATTTTCTGGAAATTTTCAATATTCTTGCGACCTTTGATCTGTTCCCATGTTTTTTCAGAAGAAACTCTATATATCTTTTTTCAAGTTCTTTCCACGCAGGTTGTTCTTCAAAGATATGAGTTTCAGCGAAAAATAGTGCTTCTGAAAGCTTTTCAGTATCAATATCCTCAATAATATCTTTACGAATGCTTATGTCATTTACAAAATTTTCAAGTTCTCTGATATTTCCGGGCCATCGAAAAGATAGTAGATTTTCCTTTCCCTTTGAAGTAAGGTTTACTTTTAATCCTTTGGTATTTGCATAATAGTTTAAAATCGGAAGGATATCATTTTTTCTTTCCCGCAAAGGAGGAATTAATAGAGAAAGGGAAGATATTCTGAAAAAGAGATCTTTTCTAAAAGTACCGTTTTTGATCTTTTCTTTTATATCCCCGTCGGTTGAAAACAGAAATCTTGCATTTATATGCTTCTCTTCCCTTGACCCTATGCTGAAGTATTTTCTGTTTTCCAATATTCTAAGCAGTCTTGCTTGCATCCCCACAGTTAAAAGGTCAATCTGATTGAGAAATAAGATCCCGTTTTCAGCTAAGCTCCATCTGCCTTCGAAATCTTCCGAGGCACCGGTAAAAGATCCCTTTTTATATCCGAACCATTCACTTTCAAGAAGTGTTTCCGGAACATCACCGCAGTTTAAATTGATAAATTTTTCTTTGTTACTTTTAAGAAAAAGATAGTTTGCCCAGAAATCTTTCCCTGTTCCGGTCTCCCCGTAGAATAATATTGAAGAGTTTAATTTAGATGATCTATCCAGAAAATCTTTGATCTCCAATGATTTTGGATCTTTAAGGTTTTCTAACAGACTAGATATCGTATCTTTTTGCATCCATCCAGAATTTTTCAAGAGTATATTTTTTACGTGTTTCTTCGTCAAATATGTGAATAATAAAGTTAATATAGTCCAGAAGTATCCATTCACCGGTTTTAAGTCCTTCTTTCCCGTAGGGCTTTATCTTGAACTCTTTTTTAAGCATTTTTTCTATTTCCATTGCAATTGCAGTATTATGTCTTGACGAACCACCCTGGCATATAACCATGAAATCAGTGATATCCGAGATTGTTTTGAGTTTTAAAACCACAATGTTTTCACCCTTTTTCTCATCTATGATCGAGATGGATTTTTTAACTTCCGAAGGAATTCTCCATGGTTTCATTTTTTCGGTAATGCTTGAAAGTTCATTTTTATTCATAAAGTTTATGCTCCGTTATAAAGGTTTTTACATCTTCTGTCACAAGATTGTCAAGTGGTTTACCATTTCTGATCATCTCCCTTATCTGTGTAGAAGAGAGAGAGAGTAGAGGAGAATCATATGCATAAATGTAGACAACCGGTATATTTGACAACTCTTTGGAATTAAAAGAATATTTTATGCTTTCCGAATCTAAGAGTGCAGTGACATCGGATTTTTGTTTGTCTGTTCGTAAAGCAACTATGAAATTTATTGTTTTTAAAAGTTTTTTATAACTCTTCCATGTTTTTATTTTAAGAAATCCTTCGCTTCCGGAGAGAAAAAACAGTATGTCATCGGGATAGAGTTTTTTCAGAGTGGATATTGTATCAATCGTCCATGAATAGTTCGCTCTTTTAAGCTCAATATTCGATGGAATAAGTTTCTTAAAAGGCTTTAAAGCCTTTTTCAGCATTTCCCATCTGAGTTGGGCGGAAATCACTTTTTTACCCTGTTTGTGCGGTGGATGAGCGGAAAGAATATAGAGAATCTTATCGAGATCAAATATTTCAAGTGTCTTTAATCCCAATTCAATATGTCCGCGATGCACGGGGCTGAATGTTCCTCCGAGAATTCCAATTCTTTTTTTATTCATCATGAAGTAGTTTAAAGAGACTGTTTTTTAAAAGATTAAGATTGTCTCCCTTTACAGCAGAAATTTTGATCAGGTCGATCCGTTTCTTTTTGCAATAATCCATCAGCTCCGAAAGTCTTTTGTCAATTTCAGCTTCACTTAACAGGTCTGTTTTATTTGCTGCAATTAATATTTTTTTTTTCAATATTCTGCTTTTATAATGTTCTAACTCTTTTTTCAACATTAAGAATGTTTCCATTGGAGAAAAAAGTGCTGCATCCGAAATATCTATTACGAAGAGAAGTACCCTGTTTCTTTCAATGTGCTTGAGAAAGTTGAGCCCCATCCCCTCTCCTTTGTGAGCACCTTCAATTATTCCCGGAATATCAGCTACTACAAGACTGTCATGTCCGCTGTAGACAACCCCGAGATTAGGGGAAAGAGTTGTGAACGGATAATCCGCAATTTTCGGTTTTGCACCGCTTATCATAGAAATCAATGTTGATTTTCCTGCATTGGGCAGTCCTACAAGCCCGGCGAATGCAATAAGCTTCAATTCAAGAATTACCTTTATCGCTTCACCAGCAGTTCCGCTCTTTGCAATTCTCGGAGCTCTGTTCACCGAGGATTTATATCTGGAATTCCCGGCTCCTCCTTTTCCGCCCTTTGTAATTAGAAACTCTATATTTTCCCGGTCAAAATCAAATATTAATTTCTCATCGGGAAAAGTTTTAATAATAGTTCCCGCGGGGACAAAAATAATCATGTCTTCACCGCTCTTTCCGGTTTTATTTGAGCCGCTCCCGTTTTTCCCGTTTTCAGATTTAATTATATGTTTACCTTTAAAATCTATTAAGGAATTAACTTTTTTTTTACTTATAAGAAGAATATCTCCACCTTTTCCGCCATCGCCTCCGTTAGGTCCTCCTTTAGGAAGGTATTTTTCACGACGGAAACTTATACATCCGTCTCCGCCTTTTCCGGCGATAAATGTGACGACAGCTCTATCTTTAAACATAGTATTATATTTGATTACCTATTGTATAACGAGAAATACTCCCGTTTTTAAGATTTTTTGCTTTGAAAAATTTACTGGGGAATGACTTCAACAAATTTTTTGTTTTTCTTTGTAACAAATTTCACAGTTCCCGATGATAATGCAAAAAGAGTGTCATCTTTTCCGATTCCGACATTATTACCGGGTTTGAATTTGGTACCTCTCTGTCTGATGATGATTGATCCGGCATTTATTTTCTCTCCACCGAATTTTTTAACCCCAAGCCGTTTTGATTCACTATCTCTCCCGTTTTTAGCGCTTCCTCCGGATTTTTTATGTGCCATGACTATTTCTCCTTTTTTTCAACTTTTTTAACACCGGTTTTAGCGGCAGTTTTAGCTGTTGTCCGGGCTTTGGGTTTAGCGGGTGCTTTCACTTCTATTTTTTCAATCTTAATTCTATGAAGCTTCTGCCTGTGCCCCTGAGTTTTTTTATACTGTTTTTTCGATTTCTTTTTAAAAACGATTATTTTGGAAGCTTTTACCTTTTCAAGTATCTTAGCCTTTATTTTAGCGTTTTTTACGTAGGGAGCACCTACCAGCGTCTCTTTGTCTTTTATTAACAGAACGGTTTCGAAAATAAAATCTTCTTTATCTTCATTTGTGAGTAATTCAACATCAAGGACATCACCTTCCTCGACTTTATACTGCTTTCCTCCGGTTTCAAGAATTGCAAACATCAAAATTCTCCTTATTAAAATACCAGAGTTTTATAACATAATAACGCTTTCTTTTCAAGTCAATCAAATTTTTCTATTGAAATATTGAGTGAAAACATGCAAAATATTCTCTTTAAAGCCAATATATCATTGTAAACCAATTTAATTAGATATATTCGTTGTAATCATAGTCGAATTTGCATACATTGCCGATATATCAGTAAAAAAAAATTTTTTTTTGCAATTCCCCGAAACCCGCATGGGATCAGCGTTTCCGGATGTAAGATTTCATACATAGCCTATATAACTGAAAAAAAAAGTATTCAATGCTTGACTTTTCGTTTTCACTATGTTAATAGACATACAGATTGGAGAAAATCCGAATGCGGAGAATGGTATGTCATTTTTCAGTTTTAAAAAAAGTAAAATACTAGGGCTGGATATCGGCTCCTTTGCTTTGAAAATGGTTGAGTTGAAAGCAAAGAAGAAGGGAAAGGATATGGGGTATGAATTAGTATCCCTCGGATATGAACCTGTCCCTTATCAATCAATCGTAGAAGGAAGTATAATGGATTCTTCCGCGGTGGCAGATGCAATTCAACATATCTTTTATGAGAGCAAGGCTAAAACAAACAGTCTTTCGTTTGGTGTCTCCGGAGGTTCGGTGATAGTAAAGAAGATTGATGTGCAGCGTTTAAATCCTGCGGAAATGCATGAACATATTTTGTGGGAGGCGAGGCCTCATATTCCGTTTACTCCGGAAGAGGTTAATATTGATTATGAGATAATGGAATCTGCCGTCGGGCAATCCGGTAAAGTCGGAGTGATTCTTGCCGCTGTAAAGAAAGAGAAATTAAATGATTATTTAAGCTTGCTTGATCTTGCAAACAAATCCGTAAGGATTGTTGATCTTGAATCATTTGCTCTTGTTAACAGTGTTCTTCACAACTATGAAATGTATGGTGAGAGAACTATTGCCATTATTAATATTGGTGCTTCCATAACAAATGTGGTTATTGCAAAAAACGGTTATCCTGTATTTGTAAGGGATATCGCCATCGGAGGTAACCAGTTTACCGATTTGATCCAGAAAGAATTAAATTTAAAATATGAGAAAGCGGAATCCATTAAGAAAGGAAGGCAGGTTGAGGGCGTATCTCCGGCCACGGTTAAACCTGTTATAAATCTTATTTTCGGAGAACTAAAAAATGAGATCAAAAAAACTTTTGAGTTTTTCAGGTCAAATACTATGGAGGGAAGGATTGATAATATTGTTTTAAGCGGAGGAACTGCAAATCTTGAGTCTATTCTGGATTTCTTCTCCCAGGAGTTCGATATTCCTTTTGAAATTGCCAATCCCTTTAATAATATTGAGATCAATGAAAAAAAGTTTGATCTTAACTTTATTACCGAGATGGCCCCGGTCTTCAATGTTGCGATGGGGCTGGCTATTAGAGCCGCTGGAGATGGAAAATGATTAAAGTTAATCTGTTAAGTCCGGAGAAAAAGGATATTTCGTCTTCACCGGGGGATACTGCGGTATTTGCCGATGAGGAAAGAGAAAGCAAATTAAATATTCCTGCAGTTGTTTCTGCATTGGTTTTGATATTTGCTGTTATAGGTATTTTATATTTCCTTCAATCGAATAATCTTGATACTTCGAGGAAAACTCTTGAAGAAAAAAAAGCAACTCTTGCGGAAAAGGAAAATGTTTTAAAAACTCTTGCAAAGCTTGAACAGACAAGAAAAATGCTGGACAGGAAAGTCAAAATAATCCAGAATTTGAATGCGAAAAAGCAGACGACAGTTAAGATGATGGATCAGTTGTCGCGTGCTTTGCCTGAAATGGTCTGGCTGACTAATTTGAAATTCAATAATGGCTTGTTGAGTCTTACTGGAAGTGCCCTTTCAAACAATATGATAGCTGATTTTATTAACAATCTTAAGAGTACAAACTATTTTTTCAATATCCAGTTTAAAGACTCGAATAGAAAAAAAGTTTCGGGTGTTGATGTTTTTAAATTTAGGTTGAAGTGCTCTTTCAAAGATATTTCCGAAAAAAAGGGGACGGTGTAATATGGATCTTCAGAGTTTACCTTGGTATGGGCAATTTCTGGTTTTTCTTATAATTGGTGTAGTGTTATTCGGGTTTTTCTACTATTTCCAGTATTCTCCCACACAGGATTCAATTGATCGTATTCAGAGAGAGACCGATGCAGTCGTACGAAAGATTCGTACTGCGGAGATGAAAGAGAAGCAGATGCCACAGATTAAGGAAGAGATTGCAAGGAAACAGGCAACGCTTGAAGAACTCAAACAGGTTCTTCCGGAACAAAATGAGGTTAGTCAGATAATAAAGAAGATTCAGTCCATTATCTCAAGTGCCCGATTGAAAATAGGAAGATTTGCTAAACAGAATGAATCGAAACGTGAAATTTATGTTGAGGTTCCTTACTTGATAAGTCTTCAAGGAACTTATCATAATCTGGGAGTGTTTTTCGACCAATTGTCTCGGTTAACAAAAATATTTACGGTAAATAATCTGTCTATTTCACCTATAGGTTCAAAGATGAGTGACTATTCTATAAAAGCTGTATTTAATACAACAACCTATATTTACAGAGAAAAGAAATCTTCAAATAGAAATTCTCGGAGAGGAAGGAGAAGAAGATGAAATTTTTTTTAATATTATTTTTATCTGTAACATTTGTACTTGTTCCTCAGTCTGATAAGAAAAACAAAAATAATGCAAATCAGTCTGATAAGAATAAAAAACAGAATATTTCGATTGTCAAACCTGCTATTTCATCCGGGGAATTTGTATACAATCCTATGGGAAGAAGAGATCCTTTCTGGAACATTTTAAAGAGAAACAGTTCCCGTCTGAAAAAGAAGAGAAAAGAAGGGCTTGAAGGACTGGACATTGATCAGTTGGAGATCGAAGGTATTGTGAAGGTTAATGGCAAATATCTGGCTCTTTTAAAAGGTCCGGACGGAAAACCGTATAAAGTTAAAGAGGGTGATAATGTATACGATGGAGTTGTAGTTAAGATAGGAAGTCATATGATAGAGTTTAAAAAAATTCTTACGGTTGCATTGGGTGGAACAAAGGAGAGGATGATCATTAAAAGGTTAAATCCGGAAGAGGAGGGTGAGGAAAAAAATGAAAAATAAGATAATTTTAATAATATTGATGGTATTTTTGTTTGGAATATTGCCGGTTTTTTCAAAGGTATCCATTACCGATGTGGAATATCTGAAAGGAGTGGATTTTGTTCAACTTCATTTTAAAACCGATGCAATAATTCCGATTCCCGATCTCTTTTATCCTATTCAGAATAACTTTAAATATATAGTTATGAGAATAGAGAATGTGAAATTCGCACCATCTTCCGACAGTTTTTCTTTTGAATCTCCGGTGGTTAAAAATATCGGAGTCAAGAAGAATAAAAGTGGAGTTGATGTGGAGATATATCTAAAGGAGAAGGTGAATTACAGAGTGTTCTCAAACCGAAATGGACTTTACATTGAGTTTCCGAAGGTTAAACTTGTGAAAAAAGAGAGTGTGAAACCTGTCAAAGAAGGTCTTCCCTCCGTTAATGTACCTAAAATAGTTAAAACAAAGAGTTCGGTCGGTAGTTTAATTTACCGGGGAAATGGATTCTTAAAGGGAATAAGTGCAAAAAAGATATCTGATAAAAAAGTAAAAATAAGCATTAAACTTTCAAGTCCGCTTAATTATAATGTTATTCCAATAGAGAACAAACCGGCAAGGCTTGCAATTGATTTTAAAAATCTGAAGTCTAAAAGAGTAAAAAAGAACATCAGTATGCTTAATGTCAAAGGAGTAAGGGGTGCTTATAATTCTCCGGATGTTTACAGAGTTGTTTTCGATCTTGATTATTTGAAAAAATTTAAAGTCGGATATTCAGGTAATAATCTTGTTGTGGAATTTGGAGAAGAGGGTATTGGTTTATCGGGAACAGCTAATCCAAAGCTTACAAAATCTTTAAGGAAAAAACCGGAAAAAATAATTAAAATAAATTCGAAACCTGATTTTATTGTTCTCAAAGGGAAAACTTTAAGAGAAAAAATTAAAAATATTCCCGCTTATGTAAGAAGCAACAATAATGGAACTAAAAGTGATTTAAATCCTTCAAGAAATATTAAGCTTAAAAGTAAGCCCGGATTTTTCTCCGAAGAGAAATCAAAAGCTGAGAATAAAGAACTTAAAGGGTTTGTTCAGTATAAAGATCAAGATGGAATAAAGCAGATTTCATATCTTAAAAATACAATAGACGAAGCACGGAAAGAGTATACCGGAATTCCGATGGATTTTTCATTTAAGAATGCGGATCTTACAAATGTTCTAAAGTTCATTGCTCAGGTATCAAACTTAAACATAGTAGTGGATCCCGGAGTTACAGGGAGGATTAATGCCGAATTGAAACAGGTTCCATGGGACCAGGCACTTGAACTTTTTTTAAAGATTAATAAACTTGATATGGTACTCGAAGGAAATATACTTCGAATTGGAAAGGTTGATTCGCTTGCCAAAGAAGCGTCACAGAGAAGAAAGCTTCAGGAAGCGAGGGAAATGGACGGTAAATTAGAGGTGACAACAAGGAAACTGAGTTATTCCAAAGCTTCCGATATAAAAAGTGTATTGTCAAAACAGTTGTCTCAAAGAGGCGAGATAATAGTTGATAAACGGACAAATCTTTTAATAATTTCGGATATTCCGGATAAGATAAAGATAATGGATAAGCTTATAGATACGTTGGATGCCCCGAACCCGCAGGTTTCCATTGAAGCAAAAATAGTTGAAACTTCGACAAAATTTATTAAAAGTCTCGGTATTCAGTGGGGAACGAATATGTTTGCCGATGCAGCTCATGGTAATCAGACGAATCTTCAGTTCCCTAACAGCGTGCAGGTATATGGAGATAATGTTACAAATACTCTTAATCCGGGAATTGCCAGTAATCTTCCCGGAGGCGGTTATGCGATTAATATTCCAGCTTCGGGTGCTCCTACAGCAGGTGCACTTTTTTCATTCGGAAATGTAGCCGGAACGTTTAAACTTAATATGGCTCTGACCGCAATGGAAAATCAGGGTAAAGGAAGGATTATTTCAGCTCCGAAGATCACAACCCAGGACAATCTTAAGGCAAAAATTGTTCAGGGTGCGAGACTGCCGATCCAGACTGTTCAGAATAATACTGTTACGGTTAAATATGAAAATGCAGCACTCGAATTAGAAGTAACCCCACATATAACCGCAAAGGGTACTATAGTTATGGAAGTTAAAATAAAAAATGATTATCCGGATTGGACTAATGTGGTGAATAATAATCCGGCAATCGCAACTCAAGAGCTTCAAAATACGGTAATGTCTGCCGATGGAGGAACGATTGTAATAGGAGGAGTTTTCAAGGTTGTGGATTCTTCCAGCTCGGACAAAGTTCCGTTCTTAAGTAAAATCCCTATATTAGGATCGCTATTTAAAAATTCAAATAAAACGAGAAATCAGAAAGAACTGTTGGTCTTTTTGACTCCGAGAATTGTGAGATAGGAGGTGAAAATGAGATTAAATAAGGTTATATTAACCTCTTTAATAGTAGTATTTTTACTGTCTCTTTATGGATGCAATCTTTTTGAAAATAAGAGTACATCAGCTTCAAAGTTGTTGATGGGGTCGATAACCGGAAATGACCTCGATGGAAATTCCGGTTCGACAGTAATATTTTCCGATGTATTTATTGCAGGAGGAGGCAGCGGCAGTAGCGAACAGGATGGAACGGTTGTGAACGATCCTGCTTCTGTTGAACTTGCAAACGTTCTGCTTGATCCGAATTCCGATCAGGGGATAAGTTTTTATAACACTATAACAGTAGATCAGATCAAGGTGGAATATTCGCGATCTGACGGGAGAAATGTCGAGGGTGTTGATGTTCCTATCTCTTTTACTCAGCAAATTAAAAGTGTTATTTTCCCTTCTGAAAGTTCTGAAGGAAGAGTATCATTAACATATTATCCGGTAGTTTTTACCATCATAAGGCATTCAGCGAAGCTGGAACCGCCGTTAAGGGATCTTAAGGAGCTTGGAGAAGAAAAAGTATTGAAGTTGGATGCCAAGATTACCGTATATGGAACCGACGGAAGCGGAAGAGCTGTTGAACCGGCTGTAGGGCATGTATCTATATGGTGTTCAAATTTTTCTGACAAAAAATAAGAAACGTGCAGATCGGAAATAAGTAGAATGGAGGTTAAGATGAAAAATTTTTTTTTAATAATTCTTTCTGTTTTGATGCTGTTGTCTTTTTTTGCATGCACAAGAAGTGAATTTACAAATCCGGATCCAAGCGGACCGGCGGGTTATAAATACATAGTTGACGGTAGTGCGGATCCATCAATGATTCTTGCCAATGGAGTACATCATTCAACAAGTATAACTGTAAGGGTAACGGATTATCTGAATAATCCTTTGTCGGGAAGAACTGTCTATTTTGAACAGAGAGCAGGAGATAAACATTCACTTAGAGTGGGTTGGGGTTATTTTACCGGAAATCTTAAAACTGCAACCAAAGTTACCGATACTCAGGGTTATGCGACTATTACATATTACGGCCCTAAATCAATAACAGGACCTGATCAGCTTGTATATATAAAAGCAACTGTTGCCGACCAGTTTCAAAGCTATTATGATATTGCTCTTCCCTACGACTATATTGCAATAAGAATAATTTCGAACTGATCTCTTTTTATGGCGACGGAAAAAGACAGCTTACATATTCTTGAGACCCTTTTTTATGCGGGGAAATATGAAGATGCAATAAAAACTTCTAAAAAATTTCTGCAGGAGTTTCCTTCATCATTTCAGATAGGTTTCATTAGATGTAAGTCGTTGCTTAAATCCGGAAAATTCAATGAAGCTGAGAGTGAAATTGATAACCTTCTGACAAAATTTCCTGAGAATATTAATCTGTTGGTTGAAAAAGGATTTTTAATACTTAGAAAGGGATTAAATACCGAAGCAAAAGTTTTTTTTGAAAAAGCTCTTTTTCTGGATCCTTTTAATCAAAGAGCGAAAAAGGGAATAAGTGAAATAAAAAAAAATGAGTCAGGGGAAGAAGCCTCTTATGAAAGTCCTATGAGTTTTGTTTCTTACGAGAAAGAGAAAGCGGGGTTGGAAGATACTATATCGGAATCGGATCTTGAAAAATTAATGGAATTAAAAAATATAGATAATTTACAGGAAGCTTCTTCTGAAGAGTCGTTACCCGCTGTATCCATATCATTTGAGGACTCTTCCATTCAAAGAAGAGATGAACTTTTAATACCTGATATTGATAATGTTCCGGAGATAAATGAAAAAAGTAATATTGAGACTGCTCTTGAAGAGTTGAATAAATTATCGGAAACAGATCTTAAAGATTTGAAGGTTGAGGATGAGGCGGCGGAAGTGAGTAGTGTTGTGAATGAGGAAAAGAAGGAGAATGAAAATGCGGAGACTGATAACAGCAGTTTTGTAACTGAGAGTGCCGCTTCTTTATATCTTAAACAGGGCTTGTATGATGATGCCGTAAATGTTTATTTTAAATTATATAAGCAGGCTGATCCGAATATGTACAAAGAGAAGGTTGAGCTTATTAATAGAGTAAGACTTCTTCAAACAAAAGTGGTTTTATTGAAAAATCTTATGAACAAAATGAAAAGATCGGGAGATTCTATTGTTTGAAAAATATTTTGATAGTATTTATGATAAAAATAGGTCCGTAAAAATGCTCGGTATATGGGGTAAGGATGGGCTTGTGCTTGAAAGGAAAGCATATGGTGATGATAACCTTGATAAAGATATGGTCGGAGCGGAAATAGCTGAAATTTTATCCGGAATTTCCAGATTAAGTTATATTAATGATGAAACTCATATTAAATTAGAAACTGATGATTCCTTCATCTGGGTACAAACAATTAATAAGGATTATTTCTTAATTGCAATCACAAATAAAGATATAATTTTCGGGAAATTGCTTTTTTATATTAAGCAAAGTCAGAAAGATTTTTTATCAATTTTATAATATTTTTATTACCGAAATATAAAAAAGATCGTTGTTAAGTTTGTCGGAAGGTAATAAAAAAATTCCATAATTGCCATGATCTATTTTGAATCCAAATTTTTTTGCAATATCTCCGATATCTAATATTGAAAAAAATCTTTTTTTAAATGTTTTTAAAACATCTTCGACAACCTTTTCCGATTCATCCTCAACAAAAGAACAGACCGAATAGACAATAGTACTACCTTTATGAGCATTTCCGATAATGGATTCTAAGATTGCTTTTTGCAACTTACTGTTTTGTGTGATTTTTTCTTTGCTGAATTTCAGTTTAAGATCCGGGTTTTTTCTTATTGTTCCTGAAGAAGAGCAGGGAGCGTCGATAAGGTAAAGATCAAATATAGTTGAAAAGTAACTCTCAAGGATATTCGATGTAACTAAGCTGATTCCGGAAATATCGAATGATTTCATGAAATTTTTCATTAATTTAATACGTTTTAAGCTTATATCATTTGCTACAATACTAATCTCGGGTTTAAAAAAATGTAATGTTATGGATTTTGTTCCCGGAGCGGAGCAGCAGTCAATGATTTTTTTTTCGGAAAAATGTGCTGTAATTATTGATACCAGTTGTGAACCTGAATTTTGGAAATAAAAAATCCCTTTGTTAACAAAATCAGATATCACTTTTCCTGCTTTTTTTATCTCAAAAGTTTCTAATTCTTTTATTTCCTTAAATTCAATTTTCGCATCTTCAAGTATTTTTGAAACACTCTTATATGATATTTTTCCTAAGTTAGGTTTGATATGAAAAACGGGTTCCTTGTCTAGATATTCTAAGATCGGTAGAGCGTCTTTCTGAAATTCCGTAACTTTTTTTATATAAAAGGAAGTACCTGAAAATCTTATATTAAGTGGTTTGATCCTGTTTTTTAAAATCATAGGGTCAGGTTTTTCTCTTGCTATTGATCGGAGTATTGCATTAATAAATGATTTTTTCCTCTCTTTTGCAGCATTTACTATCTCATTGACGATTGCATGGTCGGGATAAGAAGAGCTGAAGAGAAGTAAATATACTCCTGTTAACAACAGTATCTTTGTTGTAATAGTATATGAAGAAAATTTTTGCTTCGAATTTTTTTCTATTATATATATGAGAGTTAATTCGTTACGGACTATCCCATAAACACTGTTTGTCACCTTTCCACTGTCTGCATTCCGATTGTTTTTTAAATAATTTGATAGTAAAAGTTTAAGATTCAGATCTCTTTTTTTAAAGAAGATTGAGAGTATTTTTACTATATGTGTTAAGTTGTTCAATCTAAAACATCCGGTATTTTATTTCCGAGAGAATAGATGTAGGGTGTCATTGCTTTTTTACCTGAGGGTTGGATTTTTAAGATCTCAAGAACAGATTTTCCGCCGCAGCTAACAAGCATTTTTTTCTTGTTCAGCTCCAGTACCGTTCCGGATGTGCTTATGTGAGATAATTCCCCGGGAATAGCGTCTATAATATCAATTTTTTTATTGCCGATAAAAAAGAAAATTCCGGGCCACGGGTGGAATGCTCTAAAGCGGTTGTATAATTTTTTTGAAGAGATGTCCCAATTTATTCGCCCCTCCTTTTTGTTTATTATATCGGCAAATGTCACCTTTTCGTCTTTCTGGGGTGATTTTTTTATTTTTCCTTTTATGATGTCTTTAATAACTTCAGGTAAAAGAACAGAACCTTCCCTACTAAGCCTTTCAATCAGTTCATCAGATTTTTCATCGGGTAAAATCTTGAATTTTTTCTGCCACCAGATAGGACCACTATCCATTGAACGTTCAATTTCAAAAACAGTTATTCCTGTGATCTCATATCCTGCTTCTATTGCACGTTGTACAGGTGCTGAACCTCTAAGCATTGGAAGAAGAGAAAAATGAACGTTAACAATGTTAAAACGGGGGATTTCAAAAATTCTTTTGGGAATGAATTTCCCATAAGAAATAACAACTCCTATTACAGGATCTATTTCTTTTATCATATCTCTGATATCGGTGTTAAGTTTTTCCGGCTGTATGAAATTTATCTGTTCTGTTTCGGCAAATATTCTTACGGGAGGTTTAATCAGTTTTTTTTTCCTTCCTCCGAATGAATCGGGTTGAGTTATGATAAGTTTAAGATTAAAAGACTCTTTAAGTGCTTCTAAAAAAGGAATACAGACTTCGGAAGTGCCGAAAAAAACCAGATCGTCTTTACCACTCGCCATTTTTTTTAAGTTTTTTTATCTCTTTTCTCAGCAGTTGTCTTTTTAAAGTTGATACTCTGTCCGAAATAAGTATTCCGTTGAGATGATCGGTCTCGTGCTGTATTACTCTTGCGATGAATCCCGAATATTCTCTTTCATACTCCTTGCCGTTTATATCTATTCCTTTTAAAAGTATGGTGGTACTTCTCTTTACGTCAAGAGAAATATTGGGAAATGAGAGACATCCTTCAGTGTCGATCTCTTCTCCTTCGGATTCGGCAATAAACGGGTTTATCAATATTGTAAAATCATCTTCATTCTTTCCCATAGAGATATCAAAAACCGATAGTTGGAAAGATTTACCCACTTGAGGAGCTGCAAGCCCTATTGCATTCGGAGTGTTATACATAGTTAATTTCATTATATCTATAAGTTTTATTATTTCGTTATCAATGTTTTTGATAAGAGCTCCCCCCTCCTTTAAAACCGGCTCTCCGTATTTAAAAATTTTTAATTTGCTATCACTTTCCATGCACGGATTATAATATTTTTAAGATACTCAAGTCAATCCGGATTGTAATAGAAATAAAATCAATATGGTTTCAAATTGAATATCAAACTGGTATAATCATAAGCTGATCATTTTATGAAATGGGAAAAATAGTAACATTAAAAAAGGATGTATATGAGAAGATTGCTGCAGGAGAGGTTGTAGAAAATCCTTTTTCAGTTGTTAAAGAATTGACGGAGAATTCTCTTGATGCCGGTGCCGATAAGATAAAGGTTGAATTAAGAGCCGGAGGAAAGGATCTGATAAAAGTCATTGATAATGGATGCGGTTTTAGTGAGGAAGATATTGAGGTTGCATTTAAACGACACTCTACTTCCAAGTTTAAAACTTTTTCAGATTTTGAAAGTCTCAATACACTGGGGTTTCGCGGTGAAGCCCTCCCTTCCATTTTGGAAGTCTCCAGAATAAGCATTGAAACTTCGGATAACAATACAGGTGATGGATATTATTGTAAATTCAGTGACGGGAAACTTATTGAAAAAACAAAAATTCCGTTTCCTATGGGAACTACTTTTACCGTAAAAGATCTGTTCTATAATTTCCCTGTCAGAAAAAAGTTTCTAAAAGGAGATAGAAGTGAATTAAATAAAATTTTATCTTTTTTTGAAACATTGGTTCTGGCTCATTATGATAAAACGTTTGAACTTTATAACAACGGAAAGCTTTTATTCTATTATGAGAAAGTTAAGAGTATAATTGAAAGAGTATATCAGGTATTTGGGAAAGAGTTTGCCTCTTCACTTATCCCTGTAGATTTTTCAGAAGGAAATTATAAAATCAAAGCTGTTGTTTCAAAGATCAATACAGGTGTAGGTTCTAAAAAGTATCAGTTCTTTTTTGTGAATGGGAGAGGGGTTTCCGAAAAGACTCTTTTTGCATCATTAAACAATACATTTAAAAGTTTTCTGGAAAAAAGCAGATCTCCCGTATCAGTGATGCTTCTCGAGGTTCCTCCTTCCGAAGTCGATGTTAATATTCATCCGATGAAACTTGAAATAAAATTTGAGGATCCTCAAAAAATTTACAGGTTTGTAAATCATGCGATACGCTCCGTTTTTTCAGATAACAAAAGTGTTGAATCATATGATTATAATAATAGTAGATTTGAAAAAAGGAGTTCTGATTTTGTCATTGAAAAACCGGATGAGGAGAAAACTGAAATTGTTCAATCGTTGCTTTTTGAAGATAATGATGTTGAGATTGATGATTTTATAATAATAGGACAATATCAAGATTCATATATAATAGTAGAAAAAGAGAGTGATTTACTTATAGTTGATCAGCATAATGCAGATGAAAGGGTCAATTTCGACAAATTAATGAAAAGTTTCAGAGAGAATAAAGTTGTTTCCGTTTCTCCTTTATTTCCTCTTGTTTTAGAATTAAGTCCTTCCGAATCTATTATGTTTGACGAAAAAAAAGCTGAAATTTTGAATAGATCCGGTTTTGAAATATCGACTTTGGGTGGGAATTCCTTTGATATCAAAAAATATCCGGAAATTCTTTCCGAAAAAAGAGTTAAGGAAACAGTGAAAAATATAATCAATCAGAATCTTTCGGATGAACGGTTTGAAGAGAAAGTTCTATCTGAAATTGCATGTAAAAGTTCTATCAAAGTAAATTATAAACTTCACACAAACCAGATGCAAAGTGTTGTAAGAAGACTTTTTAAATCTTCAAATCCATATTTTTGTCCTCACAAAAGACCTATTATTGTAAATTTTTCACTTGAAAAGATAGAAAAACTACTAAAAAGAAGATAAAAAAAGATATTTATTTTTATTGACTTGTAAAAAATTCTCTGGTAAATAAAGTGTTGAAATCAAGAGGGAAAATGAAAAAAAAAATAGGTATTAGAAGAGAAGATAAGAACGAATGGGAGCGTAGAGTTCCGTTAATTCCCGAGCATGTGAAGGAGCTGAAGGAAAAGCATGGCATTGAAACAATTATCCAACCCTCCAAGTTGCGCATATTCAGTGATGAAGAGTATAGAAAAGCCGGTGCGAAGATCGATGAATCTTTGAATGAAGCGGATGTCATCTTCGGAGTGAAAGAGATTCCGGAGAAGTTTTTTTCAGAAGGAAAAACCTATGTGTTTTTTTCTCATACAATAAAAGGACAATCTTATAATATGGGATTGCTTAATTCAATGGTGGAGAGAAAAATCAATCTGATTGATTATGAAAGAATAGTAGATGAGAAAAATAGACGTTTGATATTTTTTGGAAAGTTTGCGGGTATTGCGGGAATGGTTGAAACGCTTCATGCTCTCGGACAAAAATTAAAAATGCAGGGGTATGATACTCCGTTTGAGAAGATAAAACAGCCCTATCAGTATGGTTCCATTGAAGAAGCAAAGCGTGAAATTGAAAAAATCGGTGAAGAGATAAATGATGAAGGTTTGCCTATTGAGCTAAGCCCTTTTGTGATAGGATTTACAGGATACGGGAATGTTTCCAAGGGAGCACAGGAAATTTTTGATCTGCTTCCCCATAAGGTGGTGTCAATCAATATTCTTGAAGAAAATTATGAAAATTTTATTGCGGATAATTATCATCTCTATAAAGTTGTGTTTAAAGAAGAAGATATGGTCAGACCTGTTGACGGAGTCTTTGAACTTCAAGATTACTATAAGAATCCGGGAAAATATGTTTCGGTATTTGATGATTATATTCCTAAATTGAAAGCACTTGTTAACTGTATATATTGGACAGAAGATTATCCGCGGCTTGTAACAAAAGAGTTCCTTAAATCGGAGTCTGCTTTAAAATCATATCTTAATCTTAGAGTGATAGGGGATATAAGTTGTGATATAAACGGTTCAATAGAGATTACGGAAAAGGTTACTATGCCTGACAACCCGACTTTCTCATATTTCCCCAATGAAGACAAGATTGAAGACGGTGTTCAAAGAGGTGGCGTGACGGTTATGTCCGTAGATAATCTTCCGTGTGAATTTTCCGCTGAATCATCAAAAGAGTTTTCAAGGGTTTTGAAAGATTTTGCTATAGAAATCGCTTTTGCGGATTTTACAAAGGATTTTTCCGATCTAAAACTGCCGGGACCTATAAAAAGAGGATTGATCCTTCATAACGGAGAGTTTACAAAAGACTATAAATATATGAAAAGTTTTCTCAAAAGGTGATATATGAAAAAAATTCTGGTTCTTGGTTCGGGGTTGGTTAGCAGACCCGGTATCTCATATTTATTGAAAATTAATGACCTGTTTGTTACAGTAGCGGATAAGTTTACGGAAAATGCAGAAAATCTTGTCGAGGGATATAAGAATGGCAAAGCTGTTAAAATTGATGTCAATGATAATTCTGCACTTGAAAATTTGATTAAATCGAATGATATCATTGTAAGCCTTCTTCCGTGGATATTTCATGTTAAGGTTGCAGAGTTGGCTTTAAAGAACGGAAAGCATATGGCTACAGCCTCATATGTGAGCGATGGTATGAGGAGATTGGATGATGAGGCTAAAAAAAGGGGATTGCTATTTTTAAATGAGATAGGAGTAGACCCCGGAATAGATCATATGTCAGCTATGAAAATCATTGATGAAGTCCATGCCGATGGTGGAAAGATTGTGGATTTCTACTCATATTGCGGGGGACTTCCGGCACCTGATGACAATGATAATCCATTCGGATATAAATTTTCATGGAGTCCGAGAGGGGTTGTTCTTGCTTCCGGTAATTCCGCCAGATTTTTAGAACACGGTAAAATAGTTGAAATCAAAGGAAAAGATCTTTTTCTCAACTATAGAGTGGAGACGGTTGAAGGTCTCGGGGAATTTGAGGTCTACCCGAACAGAGATTCTCTTCCTTATAAAGAGCTTTATGGAATAAATGAGGCTGAGACCGTAATGAGGGGGACATATAGAAATCTGGGTTGGTGTGATACTTTCAAAGGAATTGTTGATCTCGGGTTGGTGGATGAAACAAAAAGAGAAAACTTAAAAGGTGTTACTTATAAAGAGATGATCGCATCTCTTGTCGGAGCTGAAACAACCGATGATATCAGGGGAAAAGTTGCAGCAAAACTCGGAATAAAAAAGGACTCCTCTGTCTTAGAGCGTCTTTCATGGCTTGGTCTGTTTGATAGTAAAACCGTTCCCGATAAAAATAATTATCTTGATATTCTGAGTGATCTTCTTTTGCAAAAACTTAGATATAAAGGTGGTGAAAGAGATATGCTTCTCCTCCGGCATAAATTTATTGTTGAGAATCGTGACGGTTCAAAAAATATTATTACATCCACTATGATTGATTTCGGTATTCCGGGCGGTGATTCATCAATGGCAAGAACTGTCAGTCTGCCTCTTGCTATCGGAGTGAAATTGATGGCACAGGGAGGATTTGATAATCTGACAGGTGTAAAAATACCGATTATTAAAGATATCTATTCTCCGGTTCTTAAAGAACTTAAAACACTTGGAATTGAAATGGTTGAGAAGAAGATACCGTATACCGGATAGTTGAAAGATTATAACGGTAAGGCCGGAGAGGATCGTGCTGCAGAATATCTGATTAAAAACGGTTATACTATCATCGAAAGAAATCTGAGGATTGGCGGATCGGAGATAGATATTATCGCGACAAAAGAAGATTTTCTTGTGTTTGTCGAGGTGAAATCCAGATTGTCCATCGATTTTGGTTATCCGGAAGAATTTGTTGATGAAAGAAAGATAAAGAAGATTGTAGATGGTGCCAAGCTTTTTTCGGTAAGAAAAAAATATCGCGAGATGCTTATAAGATTTGATGTAATTGCGGTTAACCGGGGATTGGGTGAAGTATCAATTGAACACTATGAGAATGCATTCGAGTATGATGGATAGTGTTTGAGAACAGCAAATGAAAATCAGGTAAAACAAATACGGTTATACCTCTGTATGCAGCAAACTTGATAATAATGCACTCATATATATATAATGAAATAGTTGACAAATATTTTTTCTCATGCTATCATAGAAAAGTAGTTAATTTAGGAGGTGAAATATGGGTAAGATAATAGGAATTGACCTTGGAACAACAAACTCTGTTGTTGCCGTTATGGAAAAAGGTGAAGCAAAGATAATTCCGAGTTCCGAGGGTGGCAGAACAACTCCGTCTGTTGTGGCATTTACAAAAGATGGTGACAGACTTGTGGGGCAAGTTGCCAAAAGACAGGCTGTAACAAATCCGGAAAATACCGTTTATTCAATAAAACGGTTCATGGGGAGGCGTTATTCCGAAGTTAATGAAGAGATAAAGATGGTGCCTTATAAGGTTGTTAAGGGGCAGAAAGGAGATGCAAGGGTTGATGTGATGGGGAAATTATATTCTCCTCCTGAAATTTCAGCTTTAATTCTTTCAAAACTTAAAGAAGCCGCAGAAGATTTTCTCGGAGAGAAAGTAACCGAAGCGGTTATTACCGTTCCTGCATATTTTAATGATTCTCAGCGTCAGGCAACAAAGGATGCGGGAAAAATTGCAGGCTTAGAGGTAAAGAGAATTATAAATGAACCTACGGCTGCTGCATTAGCGTATGGTCTCGATAAAAGTTCCGATCAAACTATTGCGGTTTTTGACTTCGGTGGTGGGACATTTGATATTTCAGTACTGGAGATCGGGGAGAATATTGTTGAGGTTAAATCGACAAACGGTGATACGCATCTTGGCGGTGACAATATTGATCAGAAGTTGATAGAGTGGATAATTGCCGAATTTAAAAAAGATAAAGGTATTGACCTTTCCAAAGATAAAATGGTTCTTCAACGGTTGAAAGAAGCTGCGGAAAAAGCTAAGATCGAATTGTCCAATACAATGGAAACGGAGATAAATCTTCCGTTTATTACGGCAGATGCTTCAGGTCCCCAGCATCTTGTAATGAAACTTACCAGAACCAAATTTGAACAACTGATTGATGATCTTGTTAAAAGGACTCTGGAACCTTGCAAGAGAGCTATTAAAGATGCGGGAATTCCTACTTCGGAAATAAAAGAGATTATTCTCGTTGGAGGATCAACAAGAATTCCGATGGTTCAGAAAGTTGTCAAGGAGTTTTTCGGGAAGGATCCAAACAAGAGCGTTAATCCTGATGAAGTTGTTGCTTCGGGAGCTGCGGTTCAGGGAGGTGTTCTCGGTGGAGAGGCAAAGGATATCCTCCTTCTTGATGTTACTCCGCTTTCGCTTGGGATAGAAACTCTCGGAGGTATCACACATAAACTTATAGAGAAAAATACAACTATTCCGACAAAGAAGAAAGATGTTTTTACTACTGCCGATGATAATCAGCCTGCGGTTGAAATTCATGTTTTGCAGGGAGAGAGAGAGATGGCGAGAGATAACAGAACACTTGGTAAATTTAATCTCTCGGGAATCCCTCCTTCTCCAAGAGGTGTTCCTCAGATTGAAGTATCCTTTGATATTGATGCCAACGGTATATTGAATGTTTCCGCAAAAGATCTTGCTACCGGAAAGCAGCAGGCAATAACAATTACGTCTTCGAGCGGACTTTCCGAAGATGAGATTGATCAGATGGTAAAAGATGCCGAAAAACATAAAGATGAGGATGAAAAGAAGAAAGAGGCAATAGAAAATAAAAATAAATTAGATCAGCTGGCTTACGGGTTGGAGAAACTTCTTAAGGAAAATAAGGATAAAGTACCGGAAAATATGGTTAGCGAAATTGAGACAGCTGTGAAAGATGCAAAAGATGCAGTTCAAAAGGGTGATGACGACAAGATTAAAAGTGAGATGGATAAAATTAATGATCTTACAACGAGGTTATCTTCGGAGTTATATAAGAATGGTGCATCACAACAGGAAGATCCCGGAGCTCAACCCGGTCCGGAAAATACCGGTGGGGATTCCGGTGCGGATAGTGACAAAGGTTCCGCGGAAGAAGGGGAAGTGATCGATGCGGAATATGAAGATATGGATAAAAAATAATTTTTTTTAAAAATTATTTTACCCGGATAAATATAGAGGGAAAGGCACCCCCCGCCTTTCCCTTTTTTTTATTAGTTTTTTTGATCTTCATCTTTAATAAGATTCAGGTGTACAATTTAATGCTCTATCGGATAGTAAAATCGAGCGATTATTATTAAAAATTGGTTTTAGACCTTTATGCTGATTTGATTTACAGGTTGATTTGTGATAAAAATAGCTTTAAAAATTGCCTTAAAAAGGAGGCTTGTTATGAAAAACAGATTTTTTGCAATAGTTTTGGTATTGCTTCTTATTACTACTTTTTGCGGAAAAAAAAATGACACGAAAGGAATTAAACTTAAAGTCAAGATTACACCAAAAGTTTTAACGGATGATCTTTATGCCAAGATGAATTTTTCTTTTGAATTAGATAAAGATTTTAAAAAATTAGAAAAAAAATATAAGGTTTTTGTTCATTTCTGGAGAGAAAAGAGCAAAGAAATGCTTTTTCAGGATGATCATTATCCGGAAATTCTTCCACAGAATTGGGAATTGGGGAAAAACATCAAATATTCGAGAGAGATTTATATTCCGAAATTTCTTGATGAATATGATATCGATTTTGAAGGTTATGAAAAAATAAAAATTTCAATAGGGCTGTATGATCCTGATCAGAGAGAAAATAAAATAACTCTTTATGAGAAGGTGTTTAATGTTCAGTCGGCATCGATAAATGCACCTGAAATAATATATGATGAAGGATGGCATCAACTGGAAACAAACTTTAAATCCGATAATATTGCAAAAAACGAATGGAGATGGACCACAGGAAAAGCTGTCTGTATAATCGAAAATCCGAAAAAGAATTCTGTATTAAAAATAAATGGAAATGTAGTGAATGAGAATATCAAAGATCAAAAAATCAGATTTATGATAAACGGAAATCTTCTGGATGAATTTATTCCAACAATGGGTTCATTTGAAAAAAAATATATTATTCCCGCAAAAAAGATGGGACAAGATGATGAATTTAGGTTTGTTATTGAGGTTGATAAAACTTTTACACCGAGTAAAATTGATTCAAAAGTAAATGATGACAGAGTGCTTGGAATACAGATCTATTCAATCTATTTTAGAGAGAACTTCGTTGACTAATTCAAAGATAATAGGTACAGGCTCTTACCTGCCGAAAAGAGTCATGACTAATGCGGATTGGGAAAAACTTGTTGATACAAACGATGAATGGATAACTACAAGAACAGGAATTAAAGAGAGACATATTGCTGCCGAGGATCAGGCAACTTCCGATCTCGTTACCGAAGCCGCAAAAAATGCAATAGCTGATGCCGGTATAGATAAATCGGAGATAGATCTGATGGTGGTTGCGACGATTTCGGGTGATAATGCATATCCGTCAACTGCAAACTGGGTTCAAAAAAAATTGGGGCTTAATCCTATCCCGTCTTTTGATGTCGGAGCTGCGTGTTCGGGATTTCTTTATGCTCTTAAAATAGCCGATTCACTTCTAAAAACAGGAACTGCAACTACGGTTCTTGTGGCAGGTGCCGAATCCATGTCTAAAGTGATGAATTGGGAAGATAGAAATACATGTGTACTGTTTGGTGACGGAGCGGGAGCTGTAATCCTAAGATTAACCAATGAAGATAAGGGAATAATCTCTTCATATTGGGGAGCTGACGGTAATCTGGGAGAGTTGTTAATGCAGCCTGCCGGCGGAAGTGCAATGCCTGCAACTCTTGAGACCGTAAAAAACAATCTTCATACGGTTCATATGAAGGGAAATGAAGTTTTTAAACATGCTGTTCTCAGGATGCAGGAAGCTGCGATGAAGGCATTGGATCTGGCGAATCTGACCGGTGACGATGTTGATCTTTTTATTCCTCATCAGGCTAATATCAGAATAATAGAGGCAACTATAAGAAGAGCAAAGATTCCTCTTGAAAAAACTTTTATAAATATTGACAAAATAGCAAATATTTCAGCTGCAACGATTCCTATTGCACTTGATCATGCAAATAAATCCGGAAGAATAAAAGAGGGAGACAATGTTCTTCTCGCTGCTTTCGGAGCCGGTTTTACCTGGGGTGGAGCTGTAATCAGGTTTTAGTTCCGGTTTTTTAATTTAAATTAAAGTGTATAATGTATTTTGCAGGGGGATTCTTGAGTAAAGATCTGAGAGAATTGATAATTGTGGAAGGAATGGTTGAAGCTGAAGTTATAAAATCAAAATTGGAGAATTTTGGAATTCAGGCAATGCTTCAATTTGAACCTGTCGGAAGACTATTCGGTATTACCATGAACGGACTTGGGAAAGTTAAAATATTGGTAAATAGCAAAGATCTTAAAAGATCGCAAAAACTTATAGTTCCCGAAATGGAAGGATGATTTTATCTTTTTAAAATCATTTAAAATTAAATAAAAAAAACGTTGAAATAGATTTTTCCCTCTGTTATATTTTTATGTAACCGGAGGAAAAAATGAAGATTCTCATTAGTTTTATAATTGTGATTTTTTTATCTATACCGACACTACTTGTCGGTAATTCACCATCTGTTATGGAAGATCTGCAGTCGAAGTTAAAAGTAGAAGCCGAAAAGATAACAAAAGCCGAAATGTCGGGAATAGATGAGTTTTTTGGAGGAGATCTGTTTGAAGGGAGAGCCCCGGGAACAAGAGGCGGTAATCTTGCACAGGAGTATATTCGGTCAATGTTTAAGTTTATGAATATTCAACCGCTTGGGATCAAGTATATTCAACCTTTTATACTTAAAGGTTTTACTACGAAAGAGCTGAATCTTAATGCGAACGGTATAAAGCTAAAGTATAAAAATGATATTGTCGGCGGTTATATAGGTGATAATGATAAATTCAATATCTCTGCCGGTGCTGTCTTTATCGGATTCGGAACCAAAGCAAAACTCTGGAATTGGGATGATTTTAAAGATTCTGATATTAGCGGTAAAATTGTAATAGTAAGAGTTAATGATCCCGGAATGTTTATAGAAGGAATTTTTGAGGATAAAATTTTAACCTATTTCGGAAGATGGACATATCATATTGAGGAAGCTAAGAAAAGAGGTGCTTTGGGAGTCCTTCTGATTCATACGGATGAAAGTGCCGGATACGGGTGGAAAGTCGTCAGAAATTCGTGGGGAGGGGAAGAATTATATCTTCTTGCGGATCTGAATGGGAATCTTAAATTCAGTGGTTGGATCAAAGAAGAGAGTTTGAAAGGAATATTAAAGAAAAGGGGAATGGATTTGAGAGATCTTTATAAAAGGTCATTAAGGAGAGATTTTAAACCTGTGGATCTCGGGTTTGATATAAATATTTCAGGGATGCGTGTTTCAAGAGAGGTTAAAAATGCCAATGTGATCGGTCTGATTCCCGGGAAGTCTAAAAAAAAGATAGTTTTAAGTGCTCATATAGATCATCTTGGAAAAGACAATGGAAAGAGCGGTGATAATATTTACAACGGTGCCATTGATAACGGTACTGCAGTTACCTCTCTTCTCCTATCGGCCAAGGTGTTGAAAAAATTTCAGGCACAATTGTATTATTCAATTGTGATATTGGCTCCGAACGCAGAGGAGTCCGGACTCCTCGGAACAAGATATTTCGTCCGGAGCTACAAAGGGGACGATATTATTGCAAATATAAATTTTGAGTCAACACCGGTTTGGGAGAAGTCCGATAGCATTATGGGAGTCGGAGCAAGATTTTCCACTCTTGAAGATATGCTTAAAATAATTACCAAAAAGGAAGGATTGAAATATTCATATTTTTCAATGTCAAATCAGGGGTTTTTCTTTCGTTCCGATCAATTCGAGTTTGCAAGAATAGGGATCCCGGCGATGTGGATAAGTGCGGGCGAAAGAGAGATCTCCGGAGAACAAAATTATAAAGATTTTTGGAAAATAAGATATCATACGGTTAAGGATGAATATGATCCTGCATGGAACCTTGGCGGATTAAAACAGACTATTAAATTTGCACTAATGTTGACCGGATATATTAATGATAATAAAGAGGAACCGCATTTTAAGAACAATCTAACTTTTCCGGTTTATAAATAAATGAACACTATTTTTAAAGATATCTACGGAATTGTTGAAAGAGGAAGCGAATGTGTATTGATTACTGTTGTTGAAAAGAATGGACATGGACCTTCACAGGTCGGTAGAAGAATTGTTGTAACACCTGATGGTAAAGCAGAAGGGACAATAGGCGGCGGAACACTTGAATTATTGGCTCTAAAGGAAGCAAAAACTATTTTTTCTTCACAGGAAAGCTATCTTAAAAGATATCTTTTGGAAGATAAAGAGAATCCTAAAGGAGAGAAGACCGGAATGTTATGCGGAGGTGAAGTTCTTTTATTCTTTGAATATATCGGAAGCAGTGAAAATGTTTTTATCTTTGGAGCGGGACATATCGGTAAAAATGTTATCAAACTAATGGAACCGCTCGATTTCAAATTGAATATTATGGATACGAGAAAAGGGACGATTGACGGTATATCCGAAGCCAACGGAATATTCATCGAAAAAATTGATTCATTTTTTAAAGATATCGAATATATGAAAAACGGGTTTGTACTTATTTCAACACACTCCCATGATCTTGATTACCGAGTATTAAAAAATATACTTAAATCCGGTGTGAAACTAAAATATCTCGGAATGATTGCTTCTGATAAAAAGCTTAATTCCATGATTGAAAAGTTTGAGCAAGAGACAGGTGAAAAATTTGATAAATCTTTACTTTATTCTCCGGCCGGATTAAATATCGGAGGGTCCACTCCTGTGGAGATAGCTCTTGCTGTAGTTGCCGAGATCCAAAGTGTAAGATATGGAATTGACAATACTTTAAGTCTCACAAAGACAGGAAAAGATAAAAATGGAAAAAGAGATTAAATTCATTCTTAATAACAGAATGATAACCACAAAGTTAGACCCGCTTATGTCAACATTGAAATTTTTAAGAGATGATCAGGGATTAAAAAGTGTTAAGTTGAGTTGCGGGGAGGGAGAGTGCGGAGCCTGTACGGTTCTTTTAGGGGATCTGACGGATGGAACAGTTAAATATAGAAATGTTGCATCTTGTATTCTTCCGATCGGAGACATTAACGGGAAACATCTGGTTACACTTGAAGGTATTAATGGAAATGATCTTAATCTGATTCAGAAGATTATGGTATCCGAAGGAGCAATTCAATGTGGATTTTGCACACCCGGATTTGTTATGTCAATGACCGGATTTTTTTTAGATGATGTCCCTAAGACTGATAAAAATATTTTAAATGCCATTGACGGAAATATTTGCAGGTGTACCGGGTATGTTCCTATCAGGAGAGCTTCAAAAAAGCTTGTGAATATTTACGAAAGTTATGAAAAAACTGAAAATACAGTTGAAAAACTGATAGAGTTATCATTAATTCCTTCATATTTTAAATCCATACCAAAAAGACTCTCGGCAATTCCGGTAGTAGATAATGAATCGGATTTTTCTAAAGATAAACTCCTTGTTGCCGGAGGAACCGACCTTTTGATTGGAGACAAGGTTGGAAAAGTAGATAAGGAACCTCAATTTCTCTTCGAAAGAAAAGAGTTGAGAGAAATATTTATAAAGAAAAATATGATATACATCGGTTCCGGAGTTACAACGGAACAAATAAGAAGATCTGAGATAATCAAAAAAAGTATAAAGGATATTGATAAATTCCTGACCCTTGTTTCATCTTCAATAATAAGAAATCGTGCAACATTAGGCGGCAATATCGTTAATGCTTCTCCGATAGGAGATCTTTCGGTTCTATTTCTTGCTGTAGAATCATCACTTATAATTTCCTCTCAGGGGAATGAGCGTGAGATAATGCTGAAGGATTTTTTCAAAGGATATAAAGATTTTGATCTTAACAAAGGAGAGATAATAAAATATTTAAAATTCAGAAAAACCGACGAAGATGAGAGGATAAATTTTGAGAAGGTTTCACGAAGAAAGCATCTGGATATCGCGAGCTGTAACAGCGGGATTCGTATCAGATATAATGAAGGAAAAATTCAAACATGTTCAATATCGGCAGGAGGCGTTGCTCCCGTCCCCCTCTTTCTTAAGAAGATTTCTTCTTTTCTTGAGGGAAAATTTATGAATGAGCACAATTTAAAGGAAGCTGTTGAGTTTTTAAAAGATGAGATTTCTCCGATTAGTGATATAAGAGGATCAGCCGTATATAAAAAAGAACTTATGGTGCGCCTTATTATTTCACATTTTATTAAACTGTTTCCCGATATAATTGATCCTGGAGAAATATTATGAAAAATAATGAGTGGAGAAAACATGTCCGAGGGGAATCTTTATTCATTGATGATCTCAAAATGCCCGATAATCTGTTATATGGAACAGTTTATACTTCTTCCGTTGCAAAGGGACGGATAAAAAAAATAGATTATTCCAAAGCTGAAGAAATTCCCGGAATTATAAAAATATTAACAAGTGATGATATCCCGGGGGAAAATCAGATAGGTACGATTATCAAGGATGAGGAGTTATTTACCGTTAAAAAAGTCAAATTTGCCGGAGAACCGATTCTTCTTATATTGTCGGATAGCAGAGAGGCTGGAAAAAGAGCTCTCGAATTTATAGAAGTGGATATTGAAGAGAGCACACCCGTAACAGACCCCAGGGTTGCATATGAGTCCGGGGATCTAATTGTTCCCCCGAGAATTTTTTCAATGGGTAATATTGATGAATCTTGGAGCAAATGTGATTATATTGTTGAGGGAAGATCCGAATCGGGTCCTCAAGAACATCTCTATATGGAACCACAATCATCAGTGGCACTTCCGATTGAAGGAACAGGTGTAAAAGTATTCTCTTCAACTCAGTCTCCGACAGCAGTTCAGAGGGCTATCTCAACTGTTCTCGGTATATCTATGAATCATGTGGAAGTAGATGTGAGAAGGCTTGGCGGAGCTTTCGGAGGTAAAGAGGATCAGGCAACGCCATGGGCGGTTATGGCAGCTCTCGGTGCATATATCACTAACAGACCGGTAAAAATTATATTGGAGAGAGGTGAAGATATAAGAATAACCGGAAAAAGGCATCCGTTTTCGGCAGATTTCAAAATCGGGTTGAAAAAAGACGGAACAATAATAGCTTATGAAGCAACACTGTATCAGAATTGTGGAGCTTCAGCGGATCTTTCTACTGCAATAATGGAGAGAGCACTTTTTCACACTACAAATTCATATTTTATTCCCAATGTTAAAGTTACCGGAATAAGTGCATATACCAACCTTCCCCCCTATACGGCCTTTAGAGGATTTGGTGCCCCGCAGGGAGCATTTGTTATTGAAGCCGCAATCTATAAAGCTTCCATAGAGACCGGCATTAATATAATCAATATAAGAGAAAAAAATCTTTTAAAAGAATCCGATATGCTGCCTTACGGAATGAAAGTTGAAAATTGCAATATCGGAAATATTTGGAAGAAGTGTAAAAAGGATTTTAATATTAAAAAACGTATTGAAGAGATAACCACTTTTAACGAGGAAAATTTACTCAAGAAGAGAGGTGCTGATCTATTACCGGTAACTTTTGGAATATCCTTTACAAATGCAATGCTTAATCAGGCAGGTGCTCTTGTACATATCTATACGGACGGCAGTATCTCCGTGAATACGGGTGCAATAGAGATGGGGCAGGGGGTTAATCAGAAGATCAGAAGTGTCGCGGCTAAAATATTTTCTGTGAATGAAGAAAGAATAAAGGTGGAATCTACAAATACTTCAAGAGTTGCAAATACATCTCCGACAGCAGCGAGCACCGGTGCCGATCTGAACGGGAAAGCTACTGAAATTGCATGTATGAATCTTAAAGAGAGACTTATTATGGTTGCTGCGGAGGCTTTGGGAACGGATATAAAAGATATTATATTTGAAGATGAAAAGATCAAAGATGAAAAAAGTTTAAAAGATCTAAGTTGGGATAAATTGATCGAATTGACATATATCGGAAGAAAAAATCTCTCATCTCAGGCATTTTATGCAACTCCGAATATATGGTTTGACAGATCAAAAGAAAAAGGAAAGCCATTCGCATATCATGTTTATGGTGTCGTGTATGTTGAGAGTGAAGTGGATATACTAAGAGGTGTCTATGAGATTAAAAAGGTTTTCATAGTTCACGATTCCGGGAAAAGCCTAAATGAAATGATAGATATAGGTCAGATCGAGGGTGCGTTTATCCAGGGAATGGGATGGATGACAATGGAGGAGTTAATAACTGATAATAGAGGAATTCTTTTGACTGCAACATCATCTTCTTATAAAGTCCCGGATATAAAATCAATCCCGGAGGAAATTAATGTGAAAATATTTGAAAACTCCGACAATCCCTATGCTGTCATGGGATCAAAAGCCGTAGGAGAACCTCCGTTCTTGTATGGTATTGCGACATATTTTTCGATTATGAGTGCAATAAATTCATATAAATATAAAAAGGAAACTATTTATGAAACTCCTTTAACACCGGAAAGAGTATTAAATCTTTTAATGAATTATTCGGAATAAAAAGATCAGAATCCCAGACCGAACTGAACTCCGACAAGGTTCTCACCGAAAATATTTCCAAACGGTGTTATAACAAATACTCTGAATCTCATATGAGCACTTCTGAATCCTGCATTTAATTTAAGAGCGAAATCTGTTGTAGCTCCGAAATTATGTCCTGAAACAAGAAATATCTTTGTCAATCCTCCTCCGGCAAATACAGTCCCGAGTTTAAAATTAAGGAGAACTGCAGGTTCAACAAAAAAAGCTTTAAAATCAAATTTGTATGTCATAAGATTTATTTCAGGACTGAACATAATAAGATCGTTAATATGAAAATCCAGATTTGCACCCGCATACCACATATAATCGGTAAATGTAAAAGAGTCATCGGTTATCAGTCCGAAGTTTGCAAAAACTTTCAGCCCTTCCGATCCTTTCAATTGAATGGATGAAAAGGTTAAAATCAATATTATTGTTATTAAAATCAGAATTGTTTTTTTCATAATATCCTCCGTAAAAAATTAAAAAGCAAATCCTACCTGTGCTGCAATATAGTTATCCTTAAAAAGGTTATCAAAAGGAGAGAATGTCATCAATCTTATTCTCATGTTGTGGAGCCACATTCCAAAGTTTAGTTTCAATCCCCAGAATTCAGGAATAAGCTTATCTCCTGCAACACGGAAAAGTTTCATCGGTCCTGCACCGAAAAAGACATTTTTAACCTTTAATTGAAGTAAAACCGCCGGTTCAAAATAGATCACTTTGCAGATTGGTCTTACAAAAATGTTGGCTTCAGGTGTAATCATAAGAGTTTCGCTAAGGTTGATATCGGCATTAACTCCAAAATAGAAGTAGATATAGTTGAGAGAGTCGTCAAGCAGGATCCCGTATTTATGGAACCATTCGGTTGAAGTTCCCATTGCAGGTAATGAGGTTACCGACATAATAAATAAAGTTAATAATATAACACCCAGCAATTTTTTCATTCTTCCTCCTGATTTTGCAATAACGATATTCTACAATAATTAAAAAAAAAATTCTATTAAAAAATCATCTTAATTTGAAATATTTATTATTAAAGTGATATTATGTTTTAGTTTTCTAATCTTTAAGGAGTGTTCTATGGCTGATATTAAAATTATTACGGAAATTGCAGAAAAATTCAGAAATGAAACTTCAAAAAATCTTTCGGATCTTGTTAAAATAAGATCAATGAGCGGGGAGGAGAGAGAAGTTGCCTCCTTATTGAAGAGCCAGATGAAGAAGTCGGGATTTGATGAAGTATATTCCGACCCTCTCGGAAATGTTATCGGAAGAATAGGAAAGGGTGAGAGGATAATTGTTTTTGACGGTCATATTGATACGGTTGATACGGGAAATACGAATAATTGGAACTCAGACCCGTTTTCAGGGAAAATAGATGAAAAATATGTTTACGGGAGAGGAACGGCAGATCAAAAAGGTGGCGTTGCATCATTTGTTACCGCCGGGAAAATATTGAAGGAGATCGGGATAAGTGATGATCTTTCCGTCTATTTTATCGGAAGTGTTATGGAGGAAGATTGTGACGGACTCTGCTGGAAGTATATTATTGATGAAGATAAGTTGAAACCTGATCTTGTAGTAAGCACGGAACCGACGAGTCTTAATATTTACAGAGGGCATAGAGGAAGGATGGAGATGGAGGTTATTTTTAAAGGACTATCTTCACACGGTTCGGCCCCGGAAAGAGGGAAAAATGCAATATATATGGCAGCAAATGTTTGTCTTGAGATAGAAAAATTGAATAAAAGATTAAAAAGTGATGATTTTCTCGGAAAAGGGAGTATTACGGTTAGTGAGTTTGTGTCGGGTAGCCCGTCATTGTGTGCAGTAGCGGATTATGCAAAAATATATATTGACAGAAGGCTTACCTGGGGAGAAGATGAAAAATCGGCTGTTGCGGAAATAGAGGATCTGATAAAAGGATTGGATGCCAAGGTTAAGATCCCGGTTTATGAAGGGGTTTCTTACACAGGTTTAAATTATGGTATGAAAAAATATTTTCCGACATGGAAAATCGAAGAGGATAATGATTTTGTTCAGAAAGGGATTAAAACCTTTAAAAAATTGTTCAACAAAGATCCTATTGTTGATAAATGGACATTTTCCACAAACGGTGTGACTATTAATGGTCTTTATGGTATTCCGGTAATAGGATTCGGACCTGGTGAAGAAAAAATGGCTCATGCACCTAATGAAAAAATATTAATAGATGATCTTGTAAATGCGTCTGCGTTTTATGCCGCTTTAGCTGTTGAATTTTAAAAAGGAGAGTTTGAGAATATGATTAAAGATATTTTAGGGGAAACTTCGGATAATTCCGGTTTATTCGGAAAAGATTTTTTACTGACGTGGGAAAAAAAAGTTAATGAACTTGAGAAAATTTTACTGATAGCAGAAAAATTGATAAGTTTAAGAGAGAAGAATATATCTTCCCGTCTGTTCGATTCGGGGCTTGCAATATCAATTTTCAGAGATAATTCTACAAGAACAAGGTTTTCATTTGCATCGGCTGCAAATTTTCTCGGACTTGAAATTCAAGATCTTGATGAAAGTAAATCTCAAATAGCACATGGAGAAACTGTCAGGGAGACGGCAAATATGATATCTTTTCTTGCTGAAATGATCGGAATCAGAGATGATATCTTTCTCGGAGAAGGAGATAAATATATGAGAGCGTTCGGCTCCGCATTGCAGGATGGATTTGATAATGGAGTTCTTTCCGTAAGACCCGGAATAATCAATCTTCAGAGTGATATCGATCATCCTACTCAATCAATGGCGGACCTACTGCATTTGAAGAAACATTTTGGTTCTTTGGAGGCTCTAAAGGGGAAAAAAATTGCAATGACCTGGGCTTATTCTCCGAGCTATGGCAAGCCTCTCTCTGTTCCGCAGGGAATAATCGGACTCATGACAAGGTTCGGTATGGATGTAACTCTTGCCTATCCGGAAGGATACAACCTTATTGCAGGTGTTGAGGATAGAGCTGCTTCACAAGCTGAAAATTCCGGCAGTACTTTTATTAGATCCGGATCAATGGAAGAGGCTTTTTCGGACGCCGATATTGTTTATCCGAAAAGTTGGGCACCGTTTTCCGTTATGGAGGAGAGAACAAAGTTACTTAAAAGGAGTGACATGAAAGGGTTGAAAGAACTTGAAAAAAAGAGTCTTGATAATAATAAAAAATTTATTGAATGGGAATGTAATGATAAAATGATGTCTCTGACAAAAGGCGGAGATGCACTATATATGCACTGCCTGCCTGCCGATATCTCCGGAGTTTCCTGTGAAAGAGGAGAGGTTTCTGCGGAAGTATTTGAAAAATACCGTCTTGATACATACAGAGAAGCCGGATTTAAACCATATATTATTGCTGCAATGATGGTAGCGAACAGATTTGATGATCCCTTATCAATTCTTCGTGAGGTTGAAAAAAAGTCTAAAAAAAGAGTTGGTATTTAAACCGGAATGAAAGATAGAAGTGATAAATTTTTCCCGTTAAATATTAAAAGTCTTCTTGAAATAATTCTTGCGGGAAAGGAAAATGGTACGATCTTCGGGATTGACAAACAGTTCATATTCAGTCCCGATAAAAACGATCATTTCAGAATAAAATTTTTCGGAACTGTTATTGAAACACCTTTCGGTCTTGCCGCAGGACCACATACACAGATGGCACAGAATATACTTTCCGGATGGTTAACGGGAGCAAGGTTTATCGAGCTTAAAACAATTCAGGTGCTTGATTCCATTGATGTATCAAAACCGTGCATAGATATGAGGGATGAGGGTTACAATTGTGAATGGTCACAGGAGTTATCGGTGGAAGAATCCTTTAACGAATATCTGAAAGCATGGATACTTATTCATATAGTAAGATCAATGTATGAATTGGGTTCCGGCCCCGATATTGGGACTGTATTTAATATGAGTGCGGGATATGATCTTAAAGGTATTAAAAGCGGGAAAGTTCTTGAATTTATTGAAAAAATGAGGAATTGCAAAAAAGAGAAAGACGAAATGCTCGGGGAAATATCGGATATTTATCCGGAAATTTCCAAATTGTATATTCCGGATACTATCTCGGATAATATTACAATTTCAACAATGCACGGAACTCCACCGGAAGAGATAGAAGCGATAGGAAATTTTTTTATGTCGGAATTAGGGTTAAATACTGTTTTGAAACTTAATCCGACACTATTGGGAAAGGATAAGCTCACTCATCTTTTGAATGATATTCAAAAATTTGATATTAATGTTCCCGATTCGGCATTTGAACATGATCCTGATTATGCCGAAGGTATTAATATTATAGAGAATCTAAAAATGAATGCGGATTCCTTGGGAGTGAAATTCGGAATAAAATTAACAAACACTCTTGAAACTATCAATGTTTCAACATCTTTACCTAAAAATGAAGAGAGGGTCTATTTAAGCGGAAGAGCTCTTCATCCCATAGCGGTATCACTTGCTCTTGCAATCAGAAAGGCTGTAGGGAGTAGTATAAATATCTCTTTTTCGGCGGGAGCGGATGCTTTTAATTTACCGGATCTTGTTGCTGTCGGATTAAAGCCTGTTACCGTTGCTTCGGATATCTTAAGACCCGGTGGATATACAAGGTTTTTTCAGTATATTGAAGAATTGAGAAAGGCAGACTATCTTTTTTCAAATGAGAACAGCGATCATGTGCAAAATTTGGAGATATATAATAGTAAAGTCATCAATGATCCTAAATATAAGAATGAACTTTTAAAAAAAGAGATCGTAAAAGGAAAACGAAAACTTGAATTGTTTGACTGTATATATCCGCCGTGTATGGAGGAGTGTGCAGCTTCACAAGATATTCCCGCATATTTAAAATTGACATCGAAAAATGAGTTTTCTCAAGGATATTTAAAAGTTTTTGAGACAAATCCTTTTCCTTCCGTAACAGGACTTGTTTGCGACCATAAATGTCAGATAAGATGTACAAGGGAATATTATGATGAAGCTGTAAAAATTAAAAAAATAAAACATTTTTTATCGGATTATGACGGGGGAAAAGATGAATATTTTCCTGAAAAGCTAAGAGATGATGTGAATGTGGCAATAATCGGCGGAGGACCTGCCGGGTTAACGTGTGCTCATTATCTCTCCCGGGAAGGTGTGAATGTGACACTTTTGGAAAAGTCCGTGACTCTTGGCGGAATGGTTGAAAGGGTAATCCCTCCATTCAGACTGGGAGAAGATTCATTGAAAAAAGATCTTGAAAATTTAGAACTGAGCAGTGTAAATATCGGATTTGAATCATATGTTGACAGATCGTTTCTTAATGATCTTAAGAGTAAAAATGATTTTGTTTTTTTTGCAACAGGTGCAGTAAAAAATATTAAATTGAAAATAGAGGGAATTGAATCAAAAGGTGTAGTTCATCCTCATAAATTGTTGGAAGGTCTCAAATCCGGAAAAGTTCACGACTTAGGGAATAAAATTGCTGTTATAGGCGGGGGAAATACAGCATTTGATTCGGCAAGATCTGTCAAAAAATATTTAGGTGATAATGGAAGTGTATCAATTCTATACAGAAGAGGTTTAAAAGAGATGCCGGCTGAACCCGAAGAGATCAAAGCGGCAGTCAAAGAGGGTGTTGAAATTTTAGTTCTTACCGTACCTGAAAAGGTAATATCTGAGGACGGGAAGGTCAGAGGACTGATATGTTCAAGGACAGAATTATCCGGAGCGGGAAAAGATGGAAGACCCTATCCGAAAAAGATCAGAGGTACCGAGTTTTCTCTCACATTCGATTCGATCATTCCTGCTTTAGGGCAGAAGCCTGATCTTGATTCATTCGGTTTAGATCCGGGGAAAATCCCGGGATATGAAAATATTCTGATAGACGGTAATATTATTTTGGGAGGTGATTGTGGAAGAGGAGACAAAACGGTTATAAATGCAATAGGAGACGGAAGAAGTGCAGCTGAATTTATTCTCGGAAATATTTCTTTGGTTCCGGATAAAATTACAGGAAGATCGAATGGTGATCATGATGATCTGATCAGAAAGAGATCATACAGAGTGTATAGTATGCTTAGTGAAGGCGGAGAAGTAATAAACGCAACTCAAGCTTCGGAGGAGGCTTCAAGATGTCTGGAGTGCGATAAGCTTTGCGACCTGTGTGTAACCGTATGTCCGAATAGAGCTAATATATCCTACAAAGGAAAAACCGGACCATTTTCAATTCCTGTTATTGATAGTGATTCGAATAATGTAACTTATCGTAAGTTTGAGATAAATCAGGAGTATCAGGTCGTTCATATAACGGATCTGTGTAATCATTGTGGAAATTGCACAACGTTTTGTCCGACTTCCGGGAAACCCTTTATGGATAAACCCAGATTGGCATTGTCGGGAGAAAGTTATAGGGTTGAAGATAATGTTTTTCTTCCGTTTAAAGATCATTCAGGAAAAGGATTGTTGAGGAAAAAGGATAAAACCGAGGAGAAAATTGTCAAGATAGGTGATAAGATCATATATTCGGTAGAATCTTTTGAGATAATTTTTAACGAGAGTAATTTAAAAATTGAAGATATCAAGAGAATAAATAATAAAAATCGGAAGTTTGATTCGGAAAGTCTCTTTACCATGCTCTATTTGCTTGACAATCTGCCGGAATTTCTCTTTGAAAATAAAGAAACCTGTATAAACTAAAATAGATTCACGGATTTTATTTCGGCATTGACATTAATATTTAAGAAAAATATAATCTGTTTTTAACCCGGAGGGATAATGTCTGACTTGATACGATTCGGAGTATCATTAAACTCTAAATTGCTTAAGCAGTTTGATTCTTTAATTGAAAAAGAGGGGTATAAGAACAGGTCCGAAGCTATCAGGGATCTGATAAGAGAGCGTTTGATCTCTGAAGAGTGGAGGGATGATGATAAGGAGACCGTCGGCGTTTTCAGCCTTGTCTATGATCATCATAAACGTGATCTGACAAAACATCTGAACAGTATTCAGCACAAATATCTTGAAGTTATTAAATCTTCAACTCATCTTCATATCGACCATGATAACTGTCTTGAAGTAATAATTCTTATGGGAAAGAGTAAGGATATCAGGAAGGTTTCCGATCTGCTTGCCAGTACTAAAGGGATAAAACACGGGAAGCTTATAATGACCTCGAAAGGAACAGATATAGAGTAAAACTTTTTTTTGTTTTATTTAGCTGTCAATCCGATTGTATTTTTATTCGAATTTTGATATCTTTTTTTTTTAGACAAAGGAGGAAATTATGTCCGAAAGAATGATAGATCAGTTTATGGAAATGGTGAAAATAGATAGTGAGTCTGGTAATGAGTCAAAATTTATAGATTATCTGAAAAATGAATTTGAAAAGCTCGGTGCAAAGGCAGAGAAAGACAGTTACGGAAATCTTGTGGCAAAGTTCACGGAAAAAAATTGCAGCGGAAAAGATCCGGTTCTTCTGTCATGCCACGCGGATACGGTGAAACCCGGAATAGGGATTGAGCCTGTCTTAAAAGACGGAGTCATCAGGTCAAAAGGTGACACTATACTCGGGGCTGATGATAAAGCCGGAATTGCCGAACTACTTGAAGCGATGAGGGTTGCGGAAATTTATCCTCCGGTTGAGGTTGCAATAAGCAGGCAGGAGGAAATAGGTCTTTTCGGAGTTAAAAATCTTGATTATGCTAAGATAAGTGCAAAACGAGGTTTTCTTCTCGACAATGATACACTTGATACGATTGTGATCGGAGGTCCCTCCTATTTTGCAATAGATGTTGTTGTTACGGGAAGATCGGCACACGCAGGTATGGAACCGGAAAAGGGGATAAATGCAATATATGCTGCTTCCAAAGCCATAGCCGCATTGAAACTCGGAAGGATAGATCATGAAACAACGGCAAATGTCGGAGTTATAAACGGGGGAATGATACGGAACGGAGTTCCTGATTCGGTCACATTTCTTGCTGAGTGTCGGAGTCTGGATCATACAAAAGGGAAGGAGCTTGCGGATCAGATGGAAAAGATTATAAAACAGGAAGTGGAATCCGCAGGTGCAAAGGTTGAAATAAAAATTGACAATCTTTGTCAGGCTGTAGATATTCCGGAAGATTCATTTACTGTTGAAATAGCAAAAAAGGCATTGAAAAAAGTGGGAGTTAATGCGGAGACCACATTTATTACCGGATTTACGGATGCTTCTATTTATAACAATAAAGGAATTGAAATGGCTGTAGTCGGGATAGGTGCAAATCTTGAACACTCGACCGATGAGCATATTTATATTTCGGATATGGAAAAAGCAAAAAACATGATAATAGAGATTTTAAAACTTTCAGCGGAATGAGTTTAATGATTTCTACGGTTGTAAAATTTTTTACTACTAAGATAATTGATTGAAATCTTTAATTATTTTCAAAATGGAAAAGACATCTATACATATGGGATCGTCATTTTCAGTAAATATTTATAGTATGGAATTTCAGGAAGGAAAATGGATAATTTAAAAAAGGGTTTGTTTAAAAAATTTCCGGGTCAGTTCTGGCTTGTTGTGTTATTTGAGTTTTTTGAAAGAGGATCATATTACGGAATGATGAGCTTCCTCTCTGTATATTTTACCGATTCGCTTCATATACCAAAGGAAAATGTAGGAATAATAAAAGGTGTAATCCAGCCGCTTCTCTATTTTCTACCGATAATATCCGGTGCGGTTGCAGACAGATTCGGATACAGGAAGATCCTTATGATAGCTTTTGCACTTCTCGGCGGCGGATATTTCCTGACAAGTCAAATGACAACATATTCTGCTGTCTTTCTGGCACTTGTCGTAATGGGTTTTGGTGCGGGAATGTTCAAGCCTGTCATATCCGGAACAATTGCTCGGGTGACAGATGAATCAAACAGTACACAGGCATTCGGTATTTTTTACTGGTCGATAAATCTCGGTGCATTTCTCTTCCCTCTGTTCCTGGTTCCATTTTTAAAGAGTATGAATCCGTCATATGTGATAATTGCTTCCGCAATATGCACAGGATCACTTATTATTCCTACACTTCTGTTTTTTAAAGATCCTGTAAAAAAACAGAAAGTGGATGCAAGAGAACAGACATCTCTGTTACAGACACTGGCGAATGCATTTGAGATCATTTATTCTCCCCTTGTATTATTGAGCAATAAAATAAAGAGATCTGTTATATTCAGATCGATAACAGTTGCCGTATTAGCGGTTCTTCTCTTTTTCTCTATCTCCGGATATCTTAAATCTCCGGTTGCCGAGAAAAAATTTCCACAGGTTTCGATAGAGAATGGTAATGATGTTTTAACGGTAAGTGTATCAAGAAATATGTCGGTCAGAGATATGTATAAACTTGAAAGACGAGGGGAGGATAGTATTGAACTATTCCTGACGATCTATAAACCGGATGTTTTTGATTCTTATTCGGATTCACTAATTCAAAAATTATATGAATTTAATGGATTTAAAAATATTGGGAAAGATGATTTGTTAAACCTTATTAAAAGATCTTCCGGGAAAATAACATTGAGAGTGACGAAAACCGATATGGAAGGAACTCCTTTTCTCATAAAAAAAGTATCGGAGAACAGTTATGATATTTTAATAGATAAACATGCGGATATTAAGAATCTGAACAGACAGCTGATGGATTCACTTCACTCTTTTCCGGTTTTAAAAGGGATTAGTGCCGGTGATGTTAATTCTATGATCGACTCGATCGGGATCAGATCATTTTTCCTTCTGTTCTTGTTGTCGATAGTTATTATTTCTCTGTTTATGATCCCTGTAATTTCAAAAAGATCAATATTTCTTCCTGTCTTTGCAATTGTCATAATATTTTTTCTACCCGGATTATCGCTACTCGGCAGGATAATCACCTCGGTTATCTATTTTTCCATGCTATCTCTCGTGATAATTGACAAATCCGATATTGACAAATTTCGTGATCATTCCAAATTCTTGTTAATGATATTACTCTATTCCGGTTTTTGGGTACTCTATTTTCAGATGTTTGATTCCGTCCTCTGGTATGTTCAGGCTTATGTGGATGCCTCGTCGCTGAATAGTGCTGTAAATTCATTTCTTTCTTTATTCGGAATACATATAAACTGGTTCTTTGATGTTGAACATGTTACGGTGATAAATGCGGGTGTAATAATTCTTCTTCAACTTTTCATTTCAAATATTGTTAAAAACAAAAAGGCTCTTCCGACAATGATGACGGGAATCTCCGTTGCGACACTCGGGATGGCAATGCTTGCAGTCTCTGCCAATATTTGGATATTTATTTCGGGAATTGTCCTCTTTTCAATTGGAGAAATGACGGCTCATCCCAAATTCATAAGCTATATCGGAATAACCGCTCCACCGGATAAAAAGGCAATGTATATGGGATATCTTTTTTTATACGGAGTATTCGGAAGTTCGGTGGGAGGAGTTGTGGGAGCCAAACTCTATGTGCATTTTGTCGATAATCTGAATCAGCCGAGAACTCTTTGGCTTATTTTTTCAGGTATCGGAGTTGCAACTATTGTCAGTCTTCTTCTATACAATCGCTATATTGCCCCGAAAAAAACCGAGAATTAAAGACATTAATTTGAGATTCATTAAATAATTAGATAATAGTATCGATAATTATAGTTAAACTACTGTTTTTTCTCTTTCATAAGAATAATTTGCAATTTTATTGTAAAAAAATGTAAATAAAACTTGACAAAAAGTATATAATAGTGTACATATATATATGTTAAGTAAAATAAAAGGAAAAAAATATGAAATTACATAATAATTTAAGAAAACTCAGGTTTGATAATAATAGAATTACCCAGGAGGAATTGGCAAGATCTTTAAATGTTTCGAGGCAGACGATCATTGCAATTGAGAAAGGTAAGTTCAATCCGTCTGTAAGATTAGCACTTAAAATGGCAAAGTTTTTCGTATGCCATATTGAAGATATTTTTAGTTTAATGGAGGAGAGTGAAAATGATATTTAGATTTTTATTTGAATTTTTAGTGGGATTCATCTGTTTATTATCTGTTTTGGTATTTGGTATAGTGGGGATGACTGTTTTATCACTATATGCACTATTACCTTTATTGATATCAAAAATAACAAAAAAACCTGATGAAAGAGAGACACAATTATTTTATAAAGCCGGAAATCTTTCAATGGGATTGATGATTCTGGTTATTTTATTAATTTACTATTTTTCAGGTATTAAAATAAACGGACATCTTATAGGTAATCATTGGATGGAACTCTCGATTTCTTCTGCAATCTTTACTCATGGATTGGCAGGTTTGATTGTATTTAAAAAGCCCTGATAATTAAGATAAAATCTGAATTTTTAAAAGCAGGGGGACTTCGAGAGAGTTTTCGATCATCAGTTTTTTATTTGACAGAATTTTGAGTTTATCTCCGTAAGCAATGATCTTCTTGTCATTTAAAACAGCAACTTTGTCGCACATCTCATAGATAAGATTCAGATCGTGACTTACAATCAGTTTTGTACACTTCATGCTGTCTATAAGTTCCATAAATTCACGTCTGCCCTTCGGGTCAAGTTCATTTGACGGTTCATCAAGCAGCAGTAATTTGGAATCCCTTGCAAATGCAGCAGCAAGGCAGATCCTCTTTTTCTGCCCGAGACTGAGGTGATGACTGCTCTTTTTTTCAAATCCGGCCAGGTCAACTCTTTGAAGGCTTGATGAAACTCTATTTTTGATCTCATCGTTGTTAAATCCGAGTTTTTCAAGACCGAATGAGATATCCTCTTCAACTGTCGGCATGAACAGCTGATCATCAGGATTTTGAAAAACGAAACTGATTCCGCTTCTTATATCTGCAATATTTTTTTTATTTACCGATTTTCCGGATACTTCTATTTCACCTGAAAAATCTATAAGACCTGCAATTGCAAGTAAAAGTGTTGTTTTCCCCGCACCGTTCGGTCCAATAATTCCGGCTGTTTCTCCTTCCGCTATCATAAGGTCTATTTCTTTAAAAACTTCCGTTCCGTCAGGATATGAGAAGGATACATGCTGTATCTCTATATGGTTTTTCAAAGTATATTCTCCTCACCGTTGTAGCCTCTTATCAGCATGGCTTTATATACTCTGTCTGATCTCTCATAACTTTTTATGAAAAGAATTCCGAGAATATGTGCGTAAACTTTTATGAGACTGAATTTTGCTCTTTTTCCGGATCGCACTTTAACCGATCTTACCATCTTTTCCGATTCATCCGTAAGAAGGAAAAAATATCTGTACATAAAAGAGAGAATAAGAATCAGTATCTTTGGAAGATGCCATCCGGACAAAGTTCTTAGAATATCTCTGAATTTTGTTACGGAAATAAGAATAACTACGGATATTATACTTAGAATAGATCTGATCGTTAAGATTATTGAAACAATTATACCTTCCTTTGTAAAAAAAAAGTTTAATATTATAACCGGAAGCAGAAACGGAAATATTATCAAAACTCTTTTAATAATAAATATCAACGGTATTTTTGAAACGGCAAAAATTATAATAAGAAACAGAAAAATCGGTGGAATGGAAAGAATAAGTATCTTATATGGTAAGACTGACAGAAGTGTGATCAGAAAAATTGTAGAAGCTATCTTTATTCCGGGGGGAATTGAGTGAACAGGGCTCTTTATATCACTGTAACGGTCCCAGAATGAATGTTTCATATTTTTTCCATTTTGAAAATTTCAGGAGAGAGTTTCCGGATAATAGAAAAGATAAATATTGTAACTATACTTTCAATGATCCCTGCAATTAAGTGGGCTGAAACCATCGAGATCATACCCTCCCTAAAAGGGATTGTCCCTGAAATTATGAGTTCGGAAGCACATGTTGCCGAAGCGAGGATCTTAATGATCGTGACTGAGAAAAAGATCGAAAAAAAATATTTTTTTTCAGGAAAAATCCGGAAGAGATAATAACCGAGAAAAGCCTGGATGAAGGCTATATTTAAAATGTTTGCCCCTATTGTCAAAAGTCCGCCATGCTGGAAAAGCAGTGCTTGAAGTATTATTGCGGAAGATGTTATTAGAAATCCGGAAAATGGTCCGAGCAATATAGCTATTAAAAGAGATCCCGAAATATGGACGGAAGTTCCACCTAAGACCGGAAAACTTAACAGCTGGGCAGTGAA